>Ga0163153_10002585_pt1 | contig 25902 bp, 23 predicted proteins | sample OliLakLV19MP6IB1_FD_148629 | JGI IMG/M metagenome (GOLD analysis project Ga0163153, IMG submission 148629) | Freshwater microbial mat bacterial communities from Lake Vanda, McMurdo Dry Valleys, Antarctica - Oligotrophic Lake LV.19.MP6.IB-1 | ecosystem: Environmental > Aquatic > Freshwater >...
GAATTATTAAATAAAACATTACGGATAACAGTACTTGAAATAAATGAAACCAATGATACTATCGATCATGAAGCAATAAAGTTCTGGAATACTTTTAATTTTAGTTCTAAAGAATTTAAGTTTAACAGGGAAGATGTAAATGGGAGGTAGTTATTTTCTTGATTCCAATGTGTTGATTTATTTACTGGAGGATGACAAATTCAAAAAAGAAAAAACCATGGAATTGGTTTTTCAAAAACCTAAAATCAGCATTCAGGTAATTAATGAAAATATAAATGTTTGTATAAAAAAGTTCAGAATGAAAGAAATTGATATTAGAAAACATGTAGATATCCTTCAAAGTTATTGTTCAGTTGATGTTGTGACAAATGAAACCAGTAATAAGGCATTGTTCTTATCTTTTAAGTATAAATACAGTTATTACGATTCTTTGATTTTGTCTTCTGCATTAGAAAATAAGTGTGATGTATTGTTTTCTGAAGATTTTCAAAACAATCAACTCATTGAAAACAGTTTGAAAATAATTAATCCTTTTGCAGTCAAGTAAGGTACATATACATAAATAAATATATTTTAGCGTTCGTCTTAAGATTTTCATAACCTTCCGAATACCTCCCCCAGTTTTCTGCAGGATAAATAATGTTCCTGTTAATCGAATCAACCTTTATCATGATCGCATTGCCTTCTCTTATCTTATCAAAATGAAGCGTATTGATGAACCACGTAGTTTTTGCGATGTAGGGTGGTGAGAATCCATCGTTTACCTGCAGCTTAAGATGTATTATCCTGTTAATGTCACCTCCTGTCATTCCCTGTGAAGCAGAAACGACCATCGCTGTCGCCGGTCTGGCTGCAGCAATACTAAGTCTGAGCTTGTCCGCAAAAGCTTCACCTTTTTTTAAACCTCTTCTTACAAAATAGATAACTGCAATTATCACAAGTATGGGTATCGCAAAGCTGAGATATAGAATTATGTCGCCTGTCTGCATTTATTAAAAATTTACCTGCAATGTCTGAAAATATTTTCATAAAAAAAATTTCAAAACCTTTCTCAAGCCACATCCGTCCAAAGAAAAAAAACTTGCCACGAATTTCACGAATGATCACGAATTAAAAATATTATCACTAATTTAAAAACAGAATTAACATAAATTTATTTGGACAGTTAAGTATATCTTCGATGTTATCTAAAGGTTGATATTTAACATTCGATATTGGTGCAAAAATATTACCAAAACAGATTGAATATAAAATTGTTTAAATTTTCAAAAATATTTTGAGCGGCAATGTTCTCAAGCGGTTTAATGATTGATATTTCTCAATTGGCTTTTTCTCAAATATTTTTGAGAACACCCAAATTAAAAATTGATTCTTCCCTCAAATATCTCTAAATTTGTACTATCCCTAAATAAAAGGAGGCTGTCTTCTACGAGCATGAATATAGACATAGAAAGTATAATCAAATAAATTATTTGAATGGTAAGGTTCTGGTTTTAAATCAAAACTATGAGCCGCTTACTATTTGTAATGTGCGCCGCGCGGTAATACTTATTTATTTAGGAAAAGCGGAAGCAATATACTGCTTAGCTGAGAAAAAGATAACAAGTGTTCAAAGGAGCTTCGATTATCCCAGTATAGTCAGGCTTGTGTTCTTTGTCAGAGTGCCTTTCAAAAAGATCATCTTATCAAGAAAGAATATCTTAAGAAGGGATAGTCATAAGTGCCAGTTCTGCGGTGTTACTACCAATCTTACCGTCGATCACGTAATCCCGAAATCACGCGGAGGCGAAGACAGTTGGGAAAATCTTACTACAGCCTGCATCCGCTGTAACAATAAAAAAGGAAGCCGGACGCCTGATGAAGCTAAGATGCCGCTTATGAATTTACCTAAAAGACCTTCCCACATTACATTCATAAAGAACTTTGCGGGGAGAATTGATGACGAATGGAAGCCCTATCTTTTTATGTAATATGTAAATTAACAAGATCACAAAACTTACAAACTATCATATTCATACCCTTCGCATTATACAGATCCTTTTACAAATTACTTTTTTAACTAAACCACTAAAATTAATTAATTAACCAATACAGATGGAAAAATATTTATTATACATTAACGGAGAGTTCAGAGAATCATCAGATAAGAAAACATTTGAATCGGTAAATCCGGCTAACGAAGAGGTCATTGCGGAAATTTCCAAAGCAACTGTTCAGGATGCAAAGGATGCCGTTGACTCGGCAAGGAAAGCTTTTGACAGCGGAGTATGGAGCGGTCTGCCACGTGAAGAACGAAGCCGCATTCTCAAGCAAGTCGTTGATAAAATTAACGAGAACGCAAAGAGACTTACAGAGCTTGAAATAATGGACTCGGGATCTACATTTAAAAAAGCAGGCGAGGATGTTTTTCTTTCAGCAAAAAGTCTTAACTATTATTCTAAAATGGCTGCTGTAGATTTTGATGAAAATGTTGAAGGACTTTCAAAGGAAGGTGTAAGTAAGAATATTATCAGACGCGAACCGATCGGTGTGTGCGCGCTTATTACTCCGTGGAACTTCCCGCTCAAGATGGCGATATGGAAACTTGGTCCCGCGCTTGCCGCCGGCAATACTGTCATACTAAAACCCGCGATGGAAACTTCAATGACCTCGTGTGAGCTTGCAAGACTCATCGATCAGACAGATATGCCTAAAGGAGTGGTCAACATTATAACCGGAAGCGGCAGTGAGATCGGAACAGAGCTTGTGACCAATAGTAAAGTCGATAAGGTTGGGTTTACAGGTTCGACCGAAGTTGGTAAAATAATCATGAAGAATGCCGCGGAAAATCTTAAAAAGATAACACTTGAATGCGGCGGTAAGTCAGCTAACATAGTTCTTGATGACGCTGATATTGAAATGAGCGTTGACGGCGCGATCTATGCGGGATTCTATCATCAAGGACAATGCTGCGAAGGCGGAACAAGGCTGCTTGTTCACGAAAAAATATATGATGAGTTTGTCGGGAAGCTGAAGGAAAAAATTTCAAGAATGAAGATAGGCGATCCGGCAGATAAGAAGACTGATGTAGGACCAATCATAAATAAAAAACAATTTGACTCCGTGATGAATTATATAAAACTTGGTAAAGAGGAAGGAGCTGAAGTTCTGACAGGAGGAAATAAAGTTGGAGATAAAGGTTACTATATCGAACCGACTGTCTTTGTAAATTCAAACAATAAAATGAAAATTTCCCAAGAAGAAATTTTTGGACCTGTTGTTGTGCTCATTAAGTTTAAGGATGATGATGAAGCAGTTGAGATCGCTAACGATTCGATCTATGGTTTGGGCGGAGCTGTGTGGTCAGGCAATGACGAACGCGCTATTAGTGTCGCGAACCGTCTCAGAACCGGAACGGTCTGGATCAATGAATATCATCTTCTCAGTGACCGCGCACCTTTTGGCGGATATAAGCAAAGCGGTATCGGAAGAGAGTTTGGAGTCGACGGGCTGAAGGAGTATACCGAAGCCAAGCATATTCACATTGACGAGATAAAGGACAGGACAAAAAAATTCTGGTACGGAACGGTGGTGCCGAAAGATTAACTAAGATTAACTAGTATTTTAGGATTAACTAGGATTCTAAGATTCTATGATTAACTAAGATTTATAAGATTTATAAGATTCAAAAGATTCAGAGATCACCTGATTTGTAATTCAAATAGTAAATGGTCTTATGAATTTTACAATCAATTACAATTTGACTTATAAAAAAACAATTCACGGTGATAACTGTTTGCTGGTAAGATTTAAAAAAGATGATGAGAAGTTAAACAAGCTTATTTATGAATTGTTTAATGAGAAGGGTATCGCTGAATTTTTAAATCCGGACTATCTAAAATACAGGACACTGTCCAAAGTGCGCAAGTGGATTAACATGAAGGCGGATAATCCTGTTGAGGTTTGGTATGTGATAAAATGGAAAAGACTTTACATCGGATATGTCTGCTTCAAGTGGAGAAAGCATTATGATGAGGCATGTGAAATATCGACCGCGATTGAAAAAAAGTACAGGGGCTTGCGGCTTGGTTTTGAATCTTCAAAGATACTGATCAATTATGTCCGTGGTCTGAATAAATTCAAATACATTGTAGGGTATGTTCATTATAAAAACCTCAAAGCCGCCAACAACCTGAGGAAGATCGGATTCAGAAAGGCAAATCGTCTTGGAAAGATCGTCACTGTTCAGTTTTATGGCGATGACGGGTCATCCGAAGATGAAAAGAAGTATGATCTGTATTGCATCAGATAATGTAATACGCTGCCATTGATACGAGCATCAGTGCTTGCTGATCCTCACTTCTGACAGCGTAAGAATAGTACGAATATTAGTTTAAGCGAAGACCGGTTTTTCCGCATAAATTGTCAGGCTGTAAATGCCCGCACCGCTTTTTTTATAAAGCTCAATTTCATCCTCAGAAAGATAGTTCGAAAGTATATCATCCGGAACAGTCACGATCTTCTCCTTTTGAACCTTTATGTTTTGAAAGCCGGTATCTTCTATTATTTTCAGATATTCATTTTTTTGAATCGCTCCTGAAATACAGCCCGCATACATTTCACCTGCTTTAAGGATATTATCCGGCAGCTCGCCAACAAGTACAATATCCGAGATGCTAAAATGACCTCCCTGCCGGAGCACTCTGTATATTTCTTCAAATGCCCGGTTCTTATCCGGCACAAGATTCAGAACACAATTGCTTACTACAACATCGGCAATGCCGTCATTCACCGGAAGATTTTCTATCTCACCTTGTCTGAATTCAATGTTATGAAAGCCAAGGCGTTCGGCATTCTTTCTTGCCTTTGCGATCATCGGGTCCGAAAAATCAATTCCGATCACTTTTCCTTTTTCTCCTGTTTCCGATCTTGCGACAAAGCAGTCATTGCCTGCGCCGGAGCCGAGATCAATAACTATGTCAGCTTCTTTGATCTGCGCGAATTGAGTCGGCAGACCGCAGCCAAGTCCAAGGTCAGCATCCGGGTTGTAGCCTTTCAATGAAGAGTATTCTTCATTCATAATATTGTATGCTTCGTCCGAGCAGCACCCTGAGCCGCAGCAGGACGTTTCATTTACCTCTTTGCTTTGCAGGGCGATCTTGCTATACTTATCTTTTACCATCTCTTTAATTTCTTCTGATGTTTGCATTTTCGTTTTGATTTAATTATTAAATTAGTTTTTTCAGCAGCAGTTTTCTTTCCGGAAAGCATCTGCCTTTGTCTTTGCATTATTGAAAAAACTGTTAAACCCGTTTGCAAACTTCCCGAAGGCTTTCCAGTTGATGCAGTAACATGATTTTGTTCCTTCAATGGTCCCTACTATAAGTCCGGCATTGAGCAGCTCTTTGAGGTGCTGAGATACCGTGGACTGTGACAGAGGAAGGACTTCTACAATCTCTCCGCAGATACACATATTCTTTCGGGAGATTGTTTTCAGAATGGCAACCCGCGCGGGGTGACTGATAGCTTTTGCGAAATCAGCCAGCTCATTGTCAGTCTTGTTGAATTCTTCTTTCTTATTTATCGCCATTTTCTATGTTTTGATTAATCTTATATCGTAAATATACGATGAATATTTTTTGAAGTCAAATGATTTTTTGAGGACTATGAAGCATGAGGAAACAAGCCGGTTGCCTCATATTAAAATGTAACTATATACTCTGTTTCAAACAATCTTGGAAACGGAGTCTGAGCTTTATCATGTATATCCAATATATTTTCTTACTATTGTGCGGATAATAATTAACCTTTTAGTACATTGTTTTACGGTTACATTTATTATGAGGCAATGCGAAGATAGTGAGGGATGGAAAAATGCCTTTTAATTATTGGGGGGGATGTAAGTTTAATTGCATTTTAAAAATATTCTATAAACTTAAAATTAAAGGCATGAGAACAAAAATCTTTATCACCGCAGTTTTAACCCTCTCAGTTTCACTCGGTTTTGCATTCTTCAAATCAAATCCGGTAATCGAAAACGAAACTATAGACATAAACGAGTTTGGAGCCACTGTGTTTGTCTATAACGGACCAAATTATGTTCAGTTAGCAACTGTCACACTAAGGCAAGGCGGTTCAATTGTTTATACTACAACAAACGGTACTTACGGAAAAGCTTTCTTTCCATCAGTTACTAATGGATATTATGATATCTGGGCAATAAAGCCAGGATTGGGTTCCGGTCATCTGACTAATCAACATATCGGAGGCGGTGAAAGCTTTACTGTGTATATAACTGATTTTGAATAATTAATGAAATAGTTCTTTTGATGAAAATTTCTTCACAAATATTTTTTCTTTTTATACCACTTTTTCTGTCATCAGTGTTACTTGCTCAGCCACAACTGATGACAGGATTTCCTATATTAGACAGTTTGGATGGTCCCACATCTTCCACTATTATAGCTGATTTTAATAACGATGGTGACAACGAAATATTATTTTGTGTAAATCTTTCTTCTTTCACGGGAAGAGTGTATCTAACTGATAATACCGGCAAAAATTTAGCAGGCTGGCCAAAAGTGATTAAAGATATTCCAAATTATTTTAACTCTGCAGCAGGTGACATTAACGGAGATGGTTTTATCGATATTGTTATCCGTGTAAAAGATTCAATATTTGTTTGGGGCTATGACGGCAGCAATCTACAGGGATTCCCGGTTTTTTATGGAGGAGGAATGCAAAATGATGATTTCAGTGATGCACTGACTTTGTATGATTTAGATAATGACGGGAAACTTGAAATATTAGTTAACAGGACAACCAAGATTTGTGTTTTTAACTTTGATGGTAGTATTAGAAATGGTTGGCCAAGAGATATTTCCATTGGTAACAGGAGTACTTTCTCTTTATTTACAGTAGGTGATTTGGACAAAGACGGTAACGCGGAAGTAATTGCTCCCGTATCTCACTTCAATCAATCTATAATGAAAATGGATTCAAATATGATTTATGTATTAAAAGATAACGGTGAGAATTTTACAGGTTTTCCTATTGAGTCGGATTCCGGATATTACTTTGCTCCATCTCCGGCTACAATTTTTGAAAACCCTGATGGAAATAAAAATTTTATTATTAATTCAAATTATTCACCAAATTTTAACCCCTTTACTTTTAGAGTTCGAACCACCACTTACAACAGTAACGGTAACATTATTAGCAGGTTTTATACAAAAACATCTTATGACTGTTTCGGAGTTCAGTTGGGTAAAATTTCCGGTTCAAACCTTGATATTGTTGTTAATTCAATTGATTCGACTTATGCATTTAACAGTTCAGGATCTGAATTTTCTAATTGGCCGGTCTTCGCTCCCGGTGCAAATGTTTTCAGAGCTTCTGCTATTGCGAAGACTTCAGCAAATATGAATGTCATTTTAGGTGCTGACCGACAGGATACTATAGGCGGTTTTAGTGAGCGAAGGGGATACCTGTGGTTCTTTAATCCCGATGGTTCACAAACAAGCTGGTCTCCTTTAAGAACACCAGGAATTCAAATTATATCCCCTACCTTTTGTGACCTGAACAAAGACGGACAGCTTGATATGGTTTTTGTTTCATTGTATAGCACACCGGAAATAAATCTGGGCACTATCATTTACGCGTTCACTTTTCCGGGAGTTCCTTATAATACTGCTGACCTTCCATGGCCGATGTATGGTCACGACAGATACAGAACAAATCAGTATGGCTTCGTTCCACCGGATGAACCGGTATCAGTCATTAATAATAATTCTCAAATACCTTCATCCTTTATTCTTTATCAGAATTATCCGAATCCCTTTAATCCTTCTACCGAGATTTCGTTCGCAGTTCCAAAAAGAAGTTTTATCACTTTGAAGATTTACGATGCACTCGGAAAAGATGTATTTACTTTAACAAATGAATATAAGCCGGCTGGAAATTATAAAATATCATTTGACGGAAGTCATTACCCAAGCGGGGTTTATTTTTATACTTTGAATGTTGACGGAAAGAATATTGATACAAAGAGAATGGTTCTTTTAAAATAAAAATTCTCCCGTTAAGAATTTTATATACCTCACTCAAATTTTCCCATCAATAAATTTCATTTAACATTTCTAATTGCCTCTGATTTTCCCATCTGTAATATCCAATATATTTTCTTACTATTGATGAAAATTATTTTGGACGCACTGAATGCGTCGAGAATTTCCTTTTTCTTCTTACATATCCATTGACCATTGATTACTATATATTGATCCATAACAACAAGCATTCAGGAATTCTACATAAGGAACAAAACACTTTTCAAACTACTGTGAAGAATCCCCCACTTTACGTAGTCTCCTCACAAACACTCACTTAACTTTGGTATACTAATTGAAAATATTATTTAAGCAGGTATTAATATCCTGAGCATTAATTATTTTAATGCTTAAATTTATTTCATTAAACCGGAATTAAGCACGACAATTCAGAGAATAAATTCTACCGGAAATACAAAGCTAATTAAAATTACATAATGGGTTTAACCAAGTACAAACAGAAAAGAGATTTCAAAAAAAGTCCTGAACCTATAGGAGGCGCGCCGGACAGCGGCAAGCTAAGATTTGTTGTACAGAAGCATGACGCGTCTCATTTACATTATGACTTCAGACTTGAAATGGGTGGTGTGCTCAAAAGCTGGGCTGTTCCGAAGGGACCTTCTACCGATCCTGAAGTAAAACGTCTTGCAATGATGGTGGAAGACCATCCTTATGATTACCGGAATTTTGAAGGGATCATTCCAAGCGGGTACGGAGCAGGGACAGTTATTGTCTGGGATGAAGGAACTTATGAGGCGGCTGACTTTGAAGTGGATGATAAGGAAAAGGAGGATAAGTATTTCCGGTCACAACTGCACAAGGGAAAATTAAAATTTATTCTTCACGGTAAGAAACTCAAAGGTGAGTATGCGCTTATTAAAGCGCATGGCAGAGGTGAAAACGGCTGGCTTCTATTTAAGCTGAAAGATAAGTACGCATCTAAAGATGACATTACAAAGAAGGACAAGTCTGTCATTTCTAAAAAGACCATTGCCCAGGTTGAAAAAACCACTAAGAATTTCTACGGTTCACAGCGTGTAAAGGAAAGCGTTTCAAAAAGTAAAAAAGAAATTGAACTGAACCGCCGTTCCGATGTTAAGGCTTCTTCTTTAAAAAATAAGAATGAGAAGGAAAAAAAAAAGAATAAAGAAATAAAAGCGGAAGTTAATTAACAGTTAAAAGACATAGCAAAGAAGGCGGCATTCCCAAAAAAAGTATCTCCGATGCTCGCTACGCTGATCAGTGAACCGTTCGATAAGGAAGGATGGATCTATGAAATTAAATGGGACGGCTACAGAACTGTTGCCTTATGTAATGGCGGGAAGGTGGAATTAAGAACCCGTAATGACAAATCATTCAACAAAAAATTTTACAGCATATACAAAGCTGTGCAGGAATGGAACATCAGCGCGGTCATTGACGGAGAGATCACGGTCCTGGATGATAAAGGTAAAGCGGACTTCGGAGCTCTTCAAAATTGGCGCAGTGAGGCAGACGGTGAAATCTATTATTATGTCTTTGATCTGATGTGGATGAACGGATATGATCTGATGAGCTTAACATTATCCAAGAGAAGAGAAATTCTGAAGAAGATCATACCCGAACAGGGCATTATCAGAATGAGTGAGAGCTTTGAAGGAAGCGGCATACAGTTCTTTGAAAGCGCGAAAGAAATAGGACTTGAGGGGATCATTGCAAAAAACAGCGACAGTCTTTATACGCCCGGACTTCGGAGCAAGGAATGGTTAAAGATCAAAGCTAACAAGCGGCAGGAAATGGTGATTGGCGGTTACACAAAGAATGATGATACTTCAAAAGCCTTCAGCTCATTGCTTGTTGGTGTGTTTGATGATAGAAAATTAATCTATACAGGAAAGGTCGGAACGGGTTTTACACAAAAGCTGCAGAAAGAGATGCTAAAGGAATTTGCTCCTCTGATCATTAATAAACCTCCGTTTACAATTACACCTGACATAAATAAACCCTCGAGATTCCGACCTGACCCGCCGCACGCTTCTGCGGTATGGCTGAAGCCGGAATTAGTGTGCGAAGTGAGCTTCACTGAGATGACATCTGACGGTGTAATGCGGCATCCTTCATTCGAAGGAATGAGAGCTGATAAGAAACCTAAAAATATTATCATGGAAAAACCTGTCTCTTCAAAAAAAGTTGTTTCCTCCATAAAAAAGAAAACGGAAAAGATCCTGAAGCCGGTCAATAAAAAGGAAAGAGCAACCTTACTCAATCCTTCGGAAGAAACGCAGGTCCGAAAAATAAACGGGCACGAATTAAAGTTTACCAATCTGAGCAAGATATTCTGGCCCGGAGAGGGAATTACAAAACGTGATATGCTTAACTATTATTATCAGACCGCGCCATTTATTTTACCATATCTTAAAGACCGCCCTCAGTCACTTAACCGATATCCCAACGGAATAACAGGCGATAGCTTTTATCAAAAAGATGTAACAGGTAAAGCACCTGACTGGATCAAAAAATATTTATATCACAGTGAAGCAGACGCGCGTGATAAGCATTTTCTTGTTGCGACCGATGAAGCCAGTCTTCTTTATATGGCATCACTTGCCTGCATTGAAATGAATCCCTGGAGCAGCAGGACAGATAAACCTGATCATCCGGACTGGTGCATCATAGATCTTGACCCGGCGGAAAATACATTCGAGCAGGTGATTGAAGCCGCGAGGGTGACACATGAAATTCTAACGGGAATGAAAGTCGACGCGTATGCAAAAACCAGCGGATCAACAGGCATACATATTTACATCCCTTTAAATGCAAAATATACTTACGAACAATCAAAAGAATTTGCGCGGCTCATTGCAACCATGGTTAATAAGGAACTCCCGAAGTTTACAAGCATAGAACGCGCGGTAAAGAACCGCAAAGGAAAAATGTATATAGATTTTTTACAGAACCGTCCACAAGCGACTGTTGCCGCGGCATATTCCCTGAGACCAAAGCCCGGCGCTACGGTCTCAATGCCTTTGCATTGGGATGAGGTTAAGAAAGGTCTGAAGATGAAGGATTTTAATATTCATAATGCCATCGCGCGCATAAAGAGTGAAGGAGACATCTTTAAGCCGGTGCTGGGAAAAGGTGTTGAGCTAAGGAAAGTGCTGAGTGCTTTGAGTGAGTAGAGTGTGCTTTGAGTAAGTTTAGGATTTGAAAATTTTATGTCAGAAATTATTCTTCAGAAAAACTATATTTACAAATTCTTAAATAATTTTTTGGAAAGGAGGACTCTGTATTCCAATGAGTCGGAGATTACAGTGTGAAGCTGAAGGTTACAACTTCGATGGGTTCGGATTCAATGAGCAGGACAAATGTTTTCAGAGTTATTGCAACTGCACTGACAAGCTTCAATACACTGAATCCCGTGAACAATACAAGAAAAATTACTTCACCCGATGATACGGGTAAGGTGCTGTTTAACTGGATAAGATCAAGCACCGATACAAGTGCTGATTATAAGATCAATTTCAGAAAGCCGCAGAGCGGAGCTGAAAAATATTTTTATTCAACGGGTAATGGACGTGATACTTTCTCACTTCTCAGCAAAGGATTTCTTGACAGCATGGCAGTGCAGTTCGGACTGACAGGTGATTCCGTGATCATTATATACAGAGCAAAAGTTTATAATGGAACCGATTCTCTAGCGACAACCAATACTGCAATACTTGTTCTGAGAAGGGGGACTGTTGGAATACAAACAGTCTCTACGGTAATTCCGGGATCGTATCGACTCTATCAGAATTATCCTAATCTGTTTAATCCTTCAACGAATATTGAATTTGATCTGCCTGAAGCAGGTGAGACTGTAGTGAAGCTTTTTATATTACGGGAAAGGAAGTTTCAGAATTACTTAACCGGCGTCTTGATGCGGGAAAATACAAGAATACATTTAACGGAAGTCATTTGAACAGCGGAGTTTACTTTGTGCGGCTTACATCGAATGAATTTTCGGCAGTGTCGAAGATAGTAATGGTTAAATAATTATCAATTATTAATTATCAATTATTAATTTTACAATGATTGGCGCGCTGATATTATACTTTTGTCATTCTGAACGAACGGAGTGAAGTGGAGGGATTCAATTAGTTGAATGGATTCTTCACTTCGCTCAGAATGACAAACATAATTAATCTTGACGATTTCTACTTCCGGCTTAATGATGCTTCTATCATTCCCTTCAGAACTTTCATATCTACATCTTCCAGCTTATTTATGTAGAGACAGCCCACGCCGGTCTTATGCTTGCCCAGCTTTTTAAGTGCGGCTTCATGCTCCTTTATACCAACGGTAATGTATATTGACAGATTAGCTTTACGCGGAGAGAAACCTATCAGGAGCCAGTCAACTTCTCTTCCGCTGGCGGGGCTTTTGTATCTTTTACTACCAAAACCAATGACGGAACCTCCCCACATTTTTGGGTCTTCCCCTGATGCTTTCTTCATCATTTCCAAAAGAACATAACTGTCTTTCCGCTTTTGTTCAGCCGGAACACTATTGATGAAATCTTCGACGCTTGCTAAGTTTTGCTTTGTTTTTATGACAGCAAGCTTTGATTTTTTTTCAGCCATTTGATATTATTTTGTTTAATGTTGGTTTTGCAAAAATGTCCTCGTGTTGACTGAGTTATTGTTACCGTGTGTTTGTCTAATGTTTATGTCGCATCGTTGTATAATTGCATTGGACAATTTACAACGACAGAATTCTTTTACAAAGACACAATTATCACACCATTAACGAGCCACGGAAACCCCTTGCTGCATAGTATGATTCAGCGCCATTGTGATAAACAAAGACAGTGTCGTAGCGCCGGTCGCAGAATAAAGCGCCGCCAAGTTCTCTGATCTCGGATGGTGTTATGATCCAGCTTGATGTTTTGGTATCGAACTCTCCAAGCATCTGCAGCTCACGGTATTGTTCTTCGGTTAAAATTTCAATGCCCATTGCAGAAGCCATATCATTTGCGCTGTCTTTTGGTTTATTTTCTTTTCTTGACTCCAGCGCTTTGTGGTCGTAACACAGACTTCTGCGGTCTTTGGGACTTTCCACTGAACAATCATAAAAAATATATTCGCCTGTTTTTTTATCATGATCAACAACATCCGGTTCGCCGCCTGTCCTTTCCATTTCCTTGAGGGACCACAGTTTATCAGGATTGGCTTTGATCCTTGCTTCCACTTCAGACCATTCAAGATCTTTATGGCGCGTCAGGTTTTTTTCAAAACGTGATTTTAAAGTATTGAGCAGTTCATCACATTGATTTTGTGACAGTCCTTTTTTCATTCTGTTTAGTTATTGATTAATTGAAAGGATCTACTATCCTTGTGTCTGAAAAACAATTATTGCACGATCAGAATCAGTAAAACTACTATGGTAGCACTAATCATTCAATTCATTTCCATTCAGAATATGCGGTGTATATTTTTCGATTCTTGACTCCGGGTCGGCAGATCTGAAATCTAAATCTTCGACATTTGTTTCAAAACCTGATCTCTCCGTGAAGCCGGTGAACCGGTAACTTCTATCGAGTTCGTATTAAAATCCCTTATCCAATCCCTTAAGATATCATTTACCTTCAGTCTAAGTTCAGGCATTTCTGACTGGGGACAACTTATCAGATCCGGCTTCTCAACAGGTACAAATACAAGAAGATCAATTTCAGACATTGCATCCTTAACTCTATTGTACAATGATTGAATATTAATATCTTCAGAATTATTTACTACCTGAACATAAGCCAATAAATCAACAGGACATCTGTCAAAGATAACATTATTTTCGCCTGAAGTAACTTGTTCGATCGAATGCTCAAGCATCATAAAGTAATCTTCGGCAGCGGGCTCTTCAGAAAATACAATTCCTGTTTCTTCCAATTCAAAATAAGGTTCAGCTTTGCAAACGTATTCCGGAAGTGCTTCCTGTAATTTCTCAACCAATGTAGTTTTTCCGGTTCTGTGGGTGCCTGATACTGCTATCTTCATGAGTTAAATAAATATTGATTATTATTGTTTGGATTAAATTTACTTGCAGATTTAGCAGTGATAAATTAATGATCTAAAATCAAAATCTCAATTGTATATATTGAGTTTACAGATCAAAAGAATTAATTTGTTGCTTTAAATCCCCAATTGAATAAAACAAATTACTTACCATTATGAAAAAGAAAGACAGTACTCAGACAGAGCTTCCTGAATTTAGATTTTCTTTAAAAGATCAGAAATCCCGTGTGCTTCCATTTGGTGATGCCCGACAGGCGACTGTTGAAGACTTTCCCGTTTCAAAAAATATTGCAGGAGTTTTAATGAACCTGAAGCCCGGTGGTCTGCGCGAACTTCACTGGCACGCCAATGCTGCGGAATGGGGATTTGTAATTTCCGGAAATGTAAGAACCACCATTGTTGATCCGCAGGGACGTTACGAGGAAAACTATTTTGGTGAAGGTGACATCTGGTACTTTCCCAGAGGTCACGGTCATTCGATCGAAGGCTTAAGCCCGGACGGGACTACCTTCATGCTGGTCTTTGATAACGGGGCATTCTCTGAATTTGCAACATTCAGCGTGACTGACTGGCTCGCCAATACTCCTATAGAAACTGTCGCTAAAAATCTTCACGTTGATAAAGATGAATTAAAAGCACTGCCGGATAAGGAAGTCTACATTGTCAAAGCAAGTGAAGATAAAAATGAAAAGACACCTGACGATGCTCCGCCGCTTACTCATAAATTCAAACTGCTTTCTCAGGAACCGTTCCGAAAGACTGAAGGCGGAACATTGTGGATGGCTTCGTCAAAGGAATTTCCTATTTCAACAACAATGTCGGGAGGAGTTCTTGAGCTTAAGCCCGGAGCTTTGCGCGAACTTCACTGGCATCCGAATACTGATGAATGGTGTTATGTTCTTTCCGGAAAGGCGAGACTTACGATCTTTGCTTCATCGGGACTTTCAACCGTTGCAGAATTAAATGAAGGAGATATCGGCTATGCTCCGATGGGATACGGACATTCAATACAAAACATTAGTGATGAAGACTGCAGGCTTATGATCGTATTTAACGGCGGTATGTATGAAGAGATCAGTTTAAGCAGTTGGCTCGATTCAAATCCCGAACAGCTTGTCGCGGATAATCTCAATCTGCCATTGGAAACAGTAAGAAAATTTTCGAAGGGACAGAAGTTTATAGTTAAGTGATATGATGTCGTTGGATCATCAAAAAGCTTTGCCACTAACTGCACGAATGATCACGAATTTCTTTTTTTGCTTTCAATTGAATACATAGATAAAAATAATTCGTGTTAGTATGTGAAATTCGTGGCTGATGTTCTTGCTCTTTGCCTATCATCAAAAGCTTTGCCACTAATTACACGAATGATCACGAATTTCTTTTTTTGCTTTCAAAGGATACATAAAATAAAAATAATTCGTGTTAATATGTGAAATTCGTGGCTGATGTTTTTGCTCTTTGCCTATCATCAAAAGCTTTGCCACTAATTACACGAATGATCACGAATTTCTTTCATTGCTTTCAATTGAATAGATAAAGAAAAATAATTCGTGTTAATATGTGAAATTCGTGGCTGATATTCTTGCTCTTGCCGATAAATACTATTTAAAATTTATAGGAGCATCAGGAGTCAGCATTTTTGAGATATCCTGCAATATATTGACTGCCTGCGTGCCGGATGAACGGTCTTTGGATTCTGTTGTAAATACAATGATCGTCAATTCCTTTGGCGGATAATATCCGAACCCTCCTGAGTAACCATTGAACTCGGGATTCTGCGCAAACCAACCATTAAGAACAGCAAATCCGGAAGCCATAAAACGATTGGGGTCAGGAGCTGAAGCAGGACGGCTTACAAGCACATTGAATGATTCCGGAGTAAGCAGTTTTCCTTTACCAAAAACATTAGCCCATTTTGCAACATCATTTAAATTTGAATAGATCGGTCCCGAATCACGTGTCCATGACGGACTCCAAAATGTAGCGTCCTCATAAACTCCGCGGTCAGAGCTGTAAGCATGAAGAACAGGGTAAGGAAGATCTGCATTGATATTATATCCTGTATGTGACAGACCAAGCGGGTTAAAAATATTCTCCGTAAAAAGTTCACCGAGACTTTTACCGGTCGCCTTTTCCAGCACCTCTCCCAGTATCGTGAACGAAGTATGAGAATAACCCTGCTGTGTGCCGGGTGGAAAGTCCATCTTCCCGTCGCTTGTTGCAAAGTCAATGATCTCTTTCCTTGTTATTTCCCGGAATGGCTGGTCTGTAATTATTTCAAGAAAATTTTGATTGCGGACATAATCTCTATAGCCCGAGGTGTTCGTAATGAGCATGCCAATGGTCACTTTATCTGCCTCAAGCAAATCGGGCAGCCATTTTGAGATCTTATCATCGAGACCGAACTTTCCCTGATCGACAAGCATCATTACAAGTGTTCCGAAAAAGGTTTCGGTAATTCCTCCGATGCGGACATGCATGCTTGTATCAGCAGGAACAGTGGTCATCGATTCTCCAAAAGCTACCGATAGAATATTCTGATCGCCTTGCCAGATCCCTGCAATGAGAGCATTTACTTTACTTTGTTCTTTAAGCTCCTTTAGTTTACTGAAGAGGACATCTTTCGAAGGAAGTGTCTGAGCATTTACATTTAAATTTAGGAACAATAAAGAAAGGAGAATAAATTTTTTCATAGAGGAATTATAATTAATTTTATGAATGTAGTTTTTCAATTATCAATTTTCAATTATCAATTATTAATTATTAATTATCAATTTTCAGAAATCAGAACAATGACAACTGGATCCTCTTCCTTTCGTTATCTATGCTGATGATCCTGACCATTACCTTTTGGTCAAGCTTCAGAACTTCCGCGGGATCTTTTATGAATTTGTTCTCGCTTATCTGTGAAATATGCAGCAGCCCGTTCTCCTTTATACCGATGTTAACGAACGCTCCGAATTTTGTAATGTTAGTTACGATACCGGGCAGCCGCATCTCGACTTTCAGATTGCTGATGTCAGTCACAGATTCAGCAAATGAAAATGTTTCCGCACGCCCTCTCGGATCCAGTCCGGGCTTCTTCAGCTCGTTCATAATATCCTCTAAAGTCGGAAGTCCTGCCTTATCACTTATATATTTTTTAATGTCGATCTGATTTCTTACTTCATCAGATTCAATTATTTCCTTTACAGGTTTTGCAAGATCCGCCGCCATTTTAACGACGATCGGATAACTCTCGGGATGAACCGCGCTGTTATCGAGCGGATCTTTCGCTCCTGGTATTCTTAAAAATCCGGCAGCCTGCTCAAATACCTTATTGCCTAAACCTGCAACCTTCATCAGTTCTTTCCTGGACTTGAAAGGACCGTTATCCAGACGATACTTTGTTATCGCATTCGCGATCTTAGGTCCGATGCCTGAAACGTAACGAAGCAAATGCTTGCTCGAAGTATTAAGATTTACACCAACCTGATTCACGGCAAAGCTGACTACCTGATCGAGTGTATCTTTTAATTGTTCCTGATCAACATCATGCTGATACTGACCGACACCGATCGACTTTGCATCTATCTTCACAAGCTCGGCAAGAGGATCCATAAGCCGCCTTCCGATGGAGATCGCGCCGCGAACAGTAAGATCGAGTTCAGGAAATTCTTCCCTGGCAACTTCAGATGCTGAGTAAATCGAAGCTCCCGATTCATTGACCATAAACACTTCCGTATCAGACGGCTTATCAGCAAGAGACTTTATTAAGTTCTCTGTTTCCCTTCCTGCCGTCCCATTACCGATGGCTATGGCTTTTATCTTATACTGTTTGATAAGTTTGATAATAATTTCTGATGACTCTTTGAACTGATTCTGCGGTGGATGTGGATAGATAGTTGTGTTATGAAGTAAGTTACCTTGTTCATCGAGACAGACTAACTTACATCCTGTCCGGAATCCCGGATCGATCGCCATTGTCGGTACAGGTCCCAAAGGCGCTGCAAGCAGAAGCTGTCGCAGGTTTTCCGAGAAAACAAGAATAGCTTCCTTGTCCGCTCTTTCCTTTGCACTGTTGCGAAATTCGTTTTCAATGGAAGGGGAGAGTAATCTTTTGAATGAATCTTTAATTGCTATTGAAACCTGTGCAGCTGCTTCATTTTTATTTTTAATAAACATATTCTCAAGCTTGCTGATTGCGACATCATTATCTATATCAACTGACACCCGCAATATTCCTTCCTGTTCTGCGCGGAAGATCGCAAGCAACCGATGAGCCGGACATTTTTTTAACTCACCCGAATAATCAAAGTAGTCAAGATACTTTTGTCCTTCTTCTTTTTTCTTTGCAATTACTTTTGAGCTAAGTGCAGCGGATTGAGTGAAAAGTTGTCTCAATGTATTTCTCGATTTAATGTCTTCGTTGATCCACTCCGCAACAATGTCCCTCGCTCCTGCCAGAGCCTCATCAGTATTTTCCACTTCATCATTCAAAAATTTATTTGCCTGATCATTAAGGTTAAAGTTATCCTGCGACATGATCATTACAGCGAGCGGCTCAAGTCCCTTGTCCCGAGCGGCTGTCGCACGTGTCTTTCGTTTTGGTTTAAATGGAAGATAGATGTCTTCAAGCTCATTCAGGTCCCAGCAGTTATTTATCTTTTCAGAAAGCTTATCAGTTAATTTATTCTGATCGGAAATACTTTTCAAAATATATTCACGGCGGCGTGTGAGCTCATTAAGCCGCTTCAATTCCGACTGAATATCCGAGACCTGTATTTCATCGAGACTGCCGGTAGCTTCTTTTCTGTATCTTGAAATGAAAGGTATGGTCGCACCTTCTTCGAGAAGCTCAATAGTTGCAGTGACCTGTTTTTTATTTATTGAAAGCGAACTGCTTATCTGATCAGTTATTTTTTCGTTCATTTTATTATTAATTTTTAAAACCGGATTTAAAATTAAAGTTATGCCGCATAATTTGAAATGTCAAAAAAGGTATAATTATTTTTCATCATCATTTGCATCCGTTACAGGGCAACCGCAAGGGTTGCACCTATAATTTTGCGGCTTTTTTACCGGAACACAGATTAGTAATCTGTGATACCGATCAATTATCAATTATCAATGTTCAATTTCGCTTTGAGTAAATGTTTGGGTCTCGATTCAGAGATGACCCAGAGGGTACCCCCCGAACTCGCCTGCACGAAAACTGATTCTGTCTTTGCAATATTGCAACGCAAGCGGTCGGGAATGACAATGCGAGGGCACTCGCCTGCACGAAGACAGCTTCTGTCTTTGCAATGTTGAAAATGCAGGCGGTTGGGAATGACAATGCGTGGAACTCGTCTGCACGAAAACTGCTTCTGTCTTTGCAATGTTGCTATGCAGGCGGTTGGGAATGACAAATGTGTGGAAGTGTTTTTCTCCTCCCCGCGCATGCGAGGCAAGAATTAAAATTTTAACAATGGATTTTAAGAAAGATATTTTCAATATTATGCGAAATCAAAAAGCTTCTAAATGCGCATCAAACTTACTCTGATGCAGTGAAGAGCAATTCAGCTTATATCCATCAACTATCAATACGCCCTTTCTTCATTCATATACAATACGATCTCCACATCCGACAGCGAATTTGGATGTGCTGAAGTGATCTGAGAATTAAAAATACTATAATAGTGAAAAAAGAAATTAACGACTTCGAATTTATTAAATTACCGAGGCACATCTATATCAGTGAGTTGTTTTATAAACGGAAGTTCAAAAAAGTCATAAGTGAATTTGAAAAATTAACAAAAGATGATAAAGAAAATTATCCATTAATACAGGTTGCTTTGGCAATTGCTCATTCAGAGATAGGCGAAAAGGAAATATCACTTGATATACTTTTGTCTGCGGAGAAAAAATTTGAAGATCATTTCGAAATAGAATTTCAAATCGCAAAAATTTATGAGGATATGAAAAATTTCGAACAATCGATGAACTATCTTGAGAAATCATACCTTTCAACTCCGGAAGAAAATAAAAGTGCAAGATCTGATTGTCTGAATGATCTTGGGGCGATTTATTATAATCAGGGCAACAAGTCAAGGGGATTGGAGTTTTGGAAGAAGGCAGTTGAAATTAATCCGGCAAATAAAGTTGCAAAAGGAAACATACTATTTGACAAGGAGGAGAGATTGGGGAGATGATTGAGGATATAAATAAATTTATGTCTTTTGGTAAAATGTTATTTCCTTTTTTTTAAAATCGAAGGATTAACGATAAAACAGTACGCAACATTGCAAACCGAAAACAGATTAGTAAACTGTGATACGATTTCAGATTAACTAAAGTGAGACGTTGATATTAAAGTAAACTTGATGAGTTATTTATTCTTAAACAAGTTTTAAATTTTCAAGTGCTTTCATTAAATTATCATTCATTTCCCAACCCGGTCTGTCACTTCTTCCTTTACCTTCTAAAGAATAATATGGACCTATAACCATAAAGTAGGCTGGTCTTTCTACTCCGCTTAATGAATAATTCTCGGGTTTTTTATTGAGATATTTTGCAATCTTACTGCCAATATTTCCTATTTGCAAAGCAAAGTGGTTTTCACAGATTGGCATTTAAAAGAATGGAACGTCAAAAAGAAAATCTAATTGATTTCTTAATATCCTTAGAAAAGGATTCTATTAATAGCTATCATGGTGAGTGTAATATTGAGAGTGAAGAAAATAAAAAGAAACAATTATATTTATACTATATATTACACAAGAGAATTTTAGGAAATTGGAATTGTAAAAATTGGAATTTTGGTGTGTATAATGGAAAAGATTATCCAAAAGTTAAAACTATTTTCAATGAAAAATTAGTCTATCAACTATTTAACAAACAGTGGAGATATAATGTAGGTTATGAAATTGGATCAGGTTTTTGGATTCAGGATAACTATGACAATAAAAGAAACTATATTTCTGAATTAATTAAATGGGCTAACAAATAAAATTTGTCCTACGAATACTCCGAAGATAACCTCATAGAACAAACGGCAATAGATTTATTCTTCAATGATCTTGGATGGGATACTGCAATTGCCTACAATAAAGAAACATTTGGTGAAGGAAGTACATTAGGAAGATTGGATAAGCGGGAAGTTATTTTGAAAAAAGATTTCTTTGAGAAACTTCGCTTACTTAATCCTAACTTACCGGAGCCAGCATATTCACAAGCCTATGAAAAATTAATTGAAGAAAGTAGCTCGAAAAGTTTAAGTGAACTTAATCATGAAAAATACTTATTGCTCCGTGATGGAATACCGGTTGATTATATAAATGAAAACGGTGAACAGATTAAAAATAAATTTCTTAGAGTTTTTGATTTTGAAAATCCCGAACGAAATCATTTTCTTGCTGTCAGGCAGTTATGGATCGAGGGTAAAAGCAGAAGAGACAGGCGACCGGATATTATTGGTTTTGTGAACGGCATACCTTTGCTGTTCATAGAATTGAAAGCAGCCCACCGGAAGTTAGAGAGTGCTTTTAACAATAACCTTTCAGATTACAAAGATGTAATTCCCAAGCTATTTCATTTTAACGCATTCATTATTCTAAGCAACGGAATAGAAAGCCGCATCGGAAGTATTACGGGCAAGTATCAGCATTTTAATGAATGGAAAAGGATCACGGAAGAAGAGGAAGGAATAGTTTCCTTAGACAGAATTATAATTGGCGTATGTAATAAGAAACGATTCATGGACCTGTTTGAAAACTTTATTCTCTTTGACCGATCTTTAGGTAACATAGCAAAGCTGATAGCACGCAATCACCAGTTCATCGGAATTGATAAAGCAATTAAAAATATAAGTGAGAAAGAAAAATTATACAAAGAAGGAAAGATCAGTTTAGAAGAAAAACAAAAGCTTGGAGTTTTCTGGCACACTCAGGGAAGCGGTAAATCTTATTCAATGGCAATTATGTGTCAGAAAATTCACAGGATCATATACTTTCTTAATCGTTACGGACAGGAACGAATTGGATACACAGATTTATGGAACGTTTAGCGGCGTTGGAGCAGTGCCTATGGTGAAAGCAGGAAGTAAAGATTCGATCAAGGCAAGCAGTGGGGAGAATTTAAAAAAGCTTCTGGGTGAAGATCACAGATACATTTTTTCGCTTATTCATAAGTTTAATTTTGAAGAAGAAATTACAAAACGTGATAACCTGATTGTGATCTCAGATGAAGCTCACAGGACACAGGGTGGAAGACTTGCAATGAATATGAGAAACGCATTGCCAAATGCTGCATTCATCGGATTCACAGGAACACCATTATTCAAAGATGATGAACTTACCAGAAAAATATTCGGAGATTATGTTTCGAGATATGATTTCAAAAAGAGTGTTGAGGATGGTGCAACTGTTCCCCTCTATTATGAAAACAGAGGAGAATATCTCGGAATAAAAAACCCGGTTATCAATGAGCAGATAAGAAATATTATCGATGAAACAGAAGACCTTGAAAGTGATGAGCGCTCACGCTTGGAACAATTGTTCGCAACTCAATATCCAATTTATACTTCAAAGAAAAGATTGAATGCAATAGCCAAAGATATTGTCTGGCATTTTTGTAACAGGGGATACAAAGGAAAAGGAATGTTTGTAGCACTGGATAAATTAACAGCTGTGAAGATGTATGATTTGATAACAAAACATTGGGGTGAATACATTAAAGATTTTGAAAAACAAATCTTAAAAAACGAAGATGAGCAAGATGCACTTGTAAAAAGAAGAGAGCTGAAATGGATAAAAGATACAGAAATATGTGTAGTTGTAAGTTCAGAGCAAAATGAAATAAAGAAGTTCAGAGAACAGGGTCTGGATATTGAACCTCACAGAGAAAAAATGAACAACAGGGATCTGGAAACAGAATTTAAAGATGAGGAAAACCCTTTCAGGTTGGTTATTGTCTGTGCTATGTGGATAACGGGGTTTGATGTTCCATCACTCTCGACAATGTATATTGATAAACCATTGAAGTCACATACATTGATGCAAACAATTGCCAGAGCTAACAGGATTAGTGAAGGTAAAAATAACGGATTGATTGTTGACTATATCGAAACATATAATGCTTTGCTCGAAGCGCTTGCAATCTATGGCGCCGGGACATCAGGAGACGGAGGTGAAATTGAGCCGCCGGTAAAACCGAAAGCTGAACTTGTAAAACTATTGGAGAAAGCTCTCGAGAATACTGAAACATTTCTTCGTGATGAAGTGAGTTTCGAATTGAATGAGTTGATAGACTCAACAGATCTGTTAAAGATTGCTGCACTTGAAAAAGGAATTAATGCCGTTTATACAAATGATGAGACAAAAAATAAATTCCGGGTTTTAGCCCGTGAAGTATTTAAGAAATATAAAGCTCTGATGCCCGACAAAATCCTGAACACTTATGCTCCGCGTAAGAATGCAATCGATGTTATTTATACAGCAATTGAGGATAATATACAAAGTGCAGATGTCTCGGCAATAATGAAAAAGATTCAGGATGTGGTGGATGAGAGTATTGAAAGTATGGTAAAGGAACCTACACATGATACAGGAAAATTAGTTGATTTAAGCGGTCTGAATTTTGAAATACTTGAGAAAGAATTTTTGAAGATAAAGAATAAAAACTCGGTTGTTCAGTCATTGAAAAACACAATTGAGAAGCGATTAAAATATATGGTGGAAAGAAATCCATTGAGAGTGGATTTTTATAAAAGGTATCAGGAGATAATAGATGAGTATAATAAAGGAAAGGATGCGGTCACGATCGAGGAGACCTTTAAGAAGTTAATAGATTTCGTTAATGCACTCTCGGAAGAAGAAGCTCGAGTTAAGAGAGAAGACTTGACTGATGAGCAGGCAGCAATTTTTGATATTATCCGAAAACCTGATCTTACAAAAAGTGAAAAAGAGAAAGTTAAAAATATCGCGATCTCACTTTTAGATGAACTAAAAAAAGATAAATTAAAAGTTCAGCATTGGTCTGAAAAAGGGCAGACATCAGCTGCAGTTTATAACTATGTAAGTGCCACCCTATTTAATTCGTTACCGGATTCATACGATAAAGAGGATTTAGATGAAAAGACATTGAGGGTCTACGATCACTTAAGACATCAGTACTTTGGGAACGGTGAGAGTGTGTATGGGAAGTATTGATACGCTTTGAAAGTTTATAATGGAAATATTATTGATTGAGTGTCCTTTCATATTTATTTTATTATTAGGACTACTCTTCATTATCTTAAATGAATAACTAATAAGTGTTCAAATCCACTAATATGAGACCAGGTCCTGACGAAATATTTACTTGTCCAAATTGTAAAAACCCTGTAAGCAGAGAAACTTTGTTGAGCGGAAATTATAAAAAAAAACTATGAACAATTCTACCACCCCTTTCCCTGAAGAATATTATGATAAGGGAAAAAAACTTATTGAACGTTTAGACGATGACGGTTTCAAGTATCCCATAATTTTTTGGATAAATTTACCGGATAAAAAGGAATGGTCATTACTTTTTGGAATTCCGGGTCTAAAGCTTATCGGGAAGAATGATATTTTAGGAAATATGAAAAGAATTATCAGGGAAGAAGAAATGGAATTTGACACCGAAAAAATTAGTCTGATTGATTCTGCAGATCCATTGTGTATTGCACTTAAGACAAGATTCAAAATGGAAGAAAATGATAAAATTATCAGAGTGAGGATGTCTCCGGTGAATGTTGGTGGTTTTCAACTTCCTGAAACTGTGATTTATAGAATACTGTAATATGAAGGAGGAGTTTGTGCGAGATGGATAATTAGTTTAATGGGTTGCTGCAGTGAGCGTTAAGGTAAGAAACATTCAATATAATTTTCAATTATTTTAAAAAAACCAATGGAACACTAAGACAAAGTGTTATCAAGAATATAAAATATGAAAATGGAAGAGGAAATTGCATCAGAAGGAAAATGTATCTACTGTAATGAGACATTTCACAAAAAGAAATTTCAAATCATTTAAAAAAGCATTTAAAGGAAATTGAAAAGGAAATTCCATCGGGATCTGATAATTCATTTCATCTTTGCGTTCATGATGGAAAAATGTTTTGGCATCTATTGGTAAACGGAAATTCTTCATTTAAAACTTTAGATACTTTCCTTCGAAAAATCTGGATAGAATGCTGCGGTCATTTAAGCAATTTCCATCATAAAAATTTCAAGATAGGTATGTCAAAAAAATTCGATGAAATACTATCTCCACAATTAAAATTTGAGCATGAATATGATTACGGTTCTTCCACATATTTAACCGTGAATGTTCTTGGAAAATATAATTTAACTTCGAACAATAATATTATGCTGCTTTCACGCAATGAACCACTTAAGATAATATGTTCGATCTGCAAGAATAACCCGGCTACAACAATCTGCATTGTTCATATGTATTCTAAAGGAGAAGGATTTTATTGTGAGGACTGCGAAGGCAAGCATGGAGATGAGTGTGGAGATTTTGATGATTATGCTTCCATGCAGCTTGTAAATTCACCACGAATGGGTGTTTGCGGATATGAGGGCGGCATTAAAGATAAGGACAGGGATGGAGATGGAATGTTTGTGTTTCGATTCAGAGATTCCCGAACTCGCCTGCACCGAAACTGATTCTGTCTTTGCAATATTTCTATGCAGGCGGTCGGGAATGACAATGCGAGATAAATGTTTGCGGTTCGAATCAGAGATGACCCAGAGGGCACCTACTCAATTATCAATTATCAATTATCAATTATCAATTATCAA
>Ga0163153_10002586_pt1 | contig 25886 bp, 23 predicted proteins | sample OliLakLV19MP6IB1_FD_148629 | JGI IMG/M metagenome (GOLD analysis project Ga0163153, IMG submission 148629) | Freshwater microbial mat bacterial communities from Lake Vanda, McMurdo Dry Valleys, Antarctica - Oligotrophic Lake LV.19.MP6.IB-1 | ecosystem: Environmental > Aquatic > Freshwater >...
TGCTCCGGTAGCCCTGGCCATTTGGGTGACATTTCTCCGGAGTGTCTATGAAATTCTGAGCGGTACCGATATGGGTTATCTGGACAGCATGAGTGGGATTGTTTTTTTTATGTTGATTGGAAGGGCCCTGCAAAACAAAACCAATCGTTCCTTGCAGTTTAACAGAGATTATCGATCTTATTTTCCAATGGTAGTCCAGGTATTAAGAGGCGAAAAAACAGAAACCTTAGCGGTGAGTGAAATTAAAGAAGGAGAAATCATTTATCTCCGGCACCTTGAAATCGTTCCGGTGGATGGTTACCTGAGTAAGGGAGCCGGTTCGATCGATTACAGTTTTATAACGGGCGAATCCCAACCGATCCAGGTCAAACCCGGCGAATTGGTATATGCCGGTGGCCGGGTGAATGATGCTTCCATGGAATTGCTGGCCATTAAGACGTTTAATCAAAGCGGTTTCAATCAGCTCTGGAACAATGCAGTATTTAAAAAAGAAAAATTGTCCCAGTCGATATATATTGACCGGTTGGGCAAATATTTTTCTTTTCTGGTCCTTGGGCTGGCACTGATCACTTTTATTTATTGGCAATACGCCCAGCCTGCCATGGCCTGGAACGCCGCGACCGCTATTTTGATCGTTGCCTGCCCGTGTGCCCTCTTATTGAGTTCTTCATTTACTTATGGCCACCTGATCCAGCGATTTGCACAGGAAAAACTTTTTGTCAAAAATGCCAACGTACTGGAATGTATGCCAACCATTAATCATATCGTATTTGATAAAACCGGCACGCTGACAACACTCATGGAAGAAAATATTCACCTCCGGTCAGCAGTATGGACTGAACCGGAAAAAATAATGGCACTGAACCTGATGAGGCATTCCACACATCCGCTCAGCCAGTTGATTGTACAAAAGGCCGGAATAAATGATTTGATGGTACCAGACTCTTTTAAGGAATGGCCGGGGGATGGCATTGAAGGTTGGATAGAAGATCATCATATTAAAATTGGAAATTCAGGGTTTACGGGTCAGGTAGCTATTCCGGGCGCCCACACGCTGATCTATATCCTTATCGATAATAACCTCAAAGCAGTTTATGAGAGCAGGGCCGAGCTTAAAGCGGGAGCCATTGATTTATTAAAACGACTTAACGGGTTTAAAATTACCTTGCTTAGTGGTGACCGGCCGGAGTTGATCCCTTACCTGCAGCCACAGGTGCCAGGACAAATGAAAATACTAATGGGCCAGTCGCCCCAGCAAAAACTGGATTTTATCCGACAAGCTCAGACAGAAGGGGATCAGGTGATGATGGTGGGGGATGGGCTTAATGATGCAGGTGCATTGAAACAGAGCGATATTGGAGTAGCGGTGGTCGACCGGCATTTTTCTTTTTCGCCGGCTTGCGACGCGCTGATCCAATCCGAACAGTTGATTTACCTCGACCGGTTTATGCGCCATGCCAGACAGGCAAAATACCTGATCTGGCTGGGGTTTATTTATTCGATCCTATACAATCTGACCGGTATTTATTTTGCTGTTCAGGGACTGATGAGTCCTTTGATAGCTGCCATTCTGATGCCTTTGTCATCTATCGGAGTTATGGTTTTGGCTTTTTCCGGGGTCTGGTGGATCATTCGTAAAGAAAACCGTTGATAGCTCTATCTTTGCTATTCTTTTACCAGATCTAAGGATACTTGATAATACTTACAACGTGGATAGCCAAAAAACAATCGATTTAATCGTAGAGCAGGGGTTGAATACTTTTCTGGATTATGCATCCATTGGTATTATCCTGGTGGACAGTAAAATGCAAATCATGCTGGTTAATAAATTTGCAGAAAACCTGTTTGGATTTCAACAAAATGAAATCTTTGGCAAAAAGATTGAAATACTGATACCGATGAGGTACCATGACGCTCACAAACACCATCATAGCGATTACTTTAAGAACCCCCAAAACCGGCCTATGGGCCTGGGAATGGATTTGTTTGGGGTCAAAAAAAGTGGGGCTGAGTTTCCGGTAGAAGTCTCTTTAGGGACTTACAAAATCAAAGAGGAAGTCTATATCATTTCATTTATCAATGATATTACGAAAAGAAAGAGTATAGAAGCAGATATCAAACGCCTTAATGCGGAACTTGAAAAAAAGGTACTGGAGCGCACAGAAGCTTTGGCAGATGCTATTATAAAATTGCAAAAACAAATCAAAGAAACGGAAGAAGCGGAAGCAGAACTGGCCGTTTCCCTGGCCAAAGAGAAGGAATTAGGTGAACTGAAATCACGATTTGTATCCATGGCCTCCCATGAATTCAGGACCCCGCTCAGTACCATTACTTCTTCTGCCTATTTATTGCAACAATATGTCACCACAGAAGATCAACCCAAACGTGAAAAACACCTGGAAAGGATCCTGGCTTCTGTAAACACACTAACGGATATTCTGGAGGATTTTTTGAGTTTGGGCAAGATGGATGAAGGTAAAATCGAGGCTAAAATTTCTAAGGCGGATATTGAGGAACACATCAAATTGGCGATCAATCAGGTCAAACCTATTTTAAAAGCCGGTCAACAGATCTTTTATGCCCATAAAGGCGCTTCCATGGTCAATTTTGACCCGTCGCTGCTGCGGCATATCGTATTGAATCTTATTTCCAACTCCATTAAGTTTTCTGAAAAAAACCAACCTATTCATGTAAATACCAATACGTTGGAAAATCCGTGGCTGCTTACGATACGCGATGAAGGAATCGGGATCTCTGAAGCAGACCAGCAAAACTTGTTTGAACGGTTTTTCCGTGGCGCCAATGCATTGACAATTCAGGGTACCGGACTTGGTCTGCACATCGTTTCAAAGTATGTTCAAATGATGGGTGGGTCAATGACTTGTGAAAGTGCCCTCAGTAAGGGAACCCGGATGACTATAAAGTTCCCGGATAATTAGGGAAAGTTAAAATCCGGAGCTAAATTTGAGATGAGCCATGAAAAAAATACTCTTAATAGAAGACCACGACGAGATACGTGAAAACACTGCGGAGATTCTTGAGTTAGCCTCTTACGCGGTAGTCACTGCAGTCAATGGCAAAGACGGTGTCGAAAAAGCACTGGCAGAAAAGCCAGACCTTATAATTTGTGATATCATGATGCCGGTGCTCGATGGTTATGGGGTCCTGCATCTTTTACAGAAAAACCCGGATGCCCCACAAATCCCGTTTATCTTCTTATCCGCTAAAGCCGAACGATCCGATTTGAGAAGGGGAATGGAACAGGGCGCAGATGACTATATTACTAAACCGTTCACCGGGATTGAATTACTCAATGCCGTAGAAAGGAGACTTCGTAAGTATGAGAGCCTTAAAGAAGAATTGGCCCCCGGACTGGAAGGGCTCAACCAGATCCTGAGGCTGAAGAACCATAACCATCATGATGGTGTTGATGCCCTCATCCAGGACCGCAACATCAATAAGTATAAAAAAAAGCAAATCATTTATTCGGAGGGCAACCGGCCTTCCCGTCTATATTACATAATAAAAGGTAAGGTCAAGGTGGTCAAGACTAACGATGATGCCAAAGATCTGGTCGTGGGGCTTTACAATGAAGGGGATTTTCTGGGTTATACCGCTTTATTTGAAGGCAGTATATACCGCGATACCGCAGAGGCCATGGAAGACACGGACCTGGCTATAATCCCGAAAGAAGAATTTGAGGACCTGATCAACAAGGATATTGTTTTGCTGAGAAAATTTGCCCGGTTGCTGGCCAAGAATGTGCTCGATCATGAAAATCAATTGATCTCCATGGCGTATAACAGCCTCCGTAAAAAAGTAGCTGAAGCGCTGATTTCCGTAACTAAAACATTTCAAAAACCCGATAACCTGCCATTTGTCATTGACCTGTCCCGTGAAAACCTCGCGAGTATTGCCGGGACGGCAACCGAATCGTTGATTCGCACCCTCAGCGATTTTAAATCTGAAAAACTGATAGAAATTCAGGGCAGCAAAATCACGATAGTAAACCTTGCCAAACTCGAAAATCTTTTAAATTGAGGTTTGATCTGAAATGGTGGATGTGAAAGTTCAATAAGATCTGAGGGGAAGATTTCAATCTTAGATAATCAGGGTAGTTCAACAAATTTTTCTAGGGTTAGTTATATTTCAAGAAACATTGCTTTGATTCGGTCTAAACCGACTTGCAGTTTTTCTTCCTGTAGCAAGATAGATTTGGATGGAATTTCATGATCCCAGCTCTGTTGGCATTGTATCAGATGTTGTTTAAGTTCTTTTTTATATTTTCGGATGGTATCATCCAATTTTACTAATTTCGAAAGAAGCAGTTCAGCCTTCAGGAGCCGGCTGGGAAGGAGTTTATTGGATTGAACTAATAACGCTAATTTAGTTTTTAAGGCAACATTCTCTTCCTCTACAATATCAATAGTGGTTTTAAGGATGTCATACTCATGTTGATAGCGATTGGCTATGATTTTATTCATGGAGAATGTCCCAGTTATGTAGTACTTAAAAAATTTAATATTAAAAAAAGGCCCCGCTGAAAAAACGGCGGGGCCGCCTCACCTAATTAACTTCAATCTGTTTATTTACTGAAGCTTTTTTTGCCTCCTCCTTTTTCGGTAATTGAAGGTGGAGTATTCCGTTTTGATAGTTGGCTGTTATTTTGTTGGAGTCTACACTTTCGGGTAGAGCAAAACTTCGGCTGAAGCATGAATAATTGTATTCTTTGCGTGAATACTTTTCTTCTATAGTTTCAGCAGATTCTTCATTTTCACTGGAGATGGTCAATTGATTTCCATCCATTTCAATCTTAAAATCTTCTTTTTTCAATCCGGGAGCAGCAAGCGTGACTGAAAAATCATCCTTGTTTTCCTGGATGTTTACCGAGGGTACGGTCAATACACGTTCTACCCATTCATTGGGCTGCAGCCATTCGTTCCATGGTTTGAAAAAATTTTCAAATGCAGAAGGAACCTGGGCTTTCATCCTACTCAGAGCTTTTGTTGTCATGATATTTAATTTTTTTGATGAATTAAATGATTTATACTTACAAAAATAGGCGGGTAGGATGCCCCCCTTCCTGATGTTCATCATCCCGCTGCCTGAACTTCATCAGTTTATGCAGTTTAATATATATGAGCTTCATCGAAAGCATTTTGAACGAATTCTTTTATCGTATTGGGTAGCCCATCAATGGCATCGCTTAATTCTCCGGGGATGATATAATGGCCAAGTACCTTAAATACCCCCTGTAACCTTATTTTTGCAAGTTGATCATTGCCCAAACCACTGGGCGCTCCATCCCGGGTAGCCAGGCGGATTTCATCCAAAAACTGACGCAAATGGGGCTGGCTTCGATTGGATTTACCAGGCTTCCAACCATCCACATAAACCCCTTTTAAGAACATGGGTAACTGGGCTAATAAATTAAGATTTTCATCCGGGCAAATCCGATCCCTGATACCGTGAAGCACCGCCTTCATCACTCTGCCGGCCTGATCTCTGGGCAAATCCAGTTCAAAGCTGAGATGATTGATGATTTCATTACCCTTGGCTGCATAATTATCAAAGTTTAGAGTCATTATTGATTTAATTTTGAGTTGCAAAATATTATCCGGAAATTCTATACGTAATGACCAAAGGCAGTTGACGTCCTGATTGGAATCAGGGATTTGTCGGAGGAATTAAATTATATAGCGACGGTAGAAATCCTGTTTTGGCAGCTCAGGAAAAAGTCTAAAGCCGGTTTATAGGTTCATTTTTTATGCACACGATGAATCCGCATACCGGAGTACGGGCAGATAGCTTAACTTGGGTCGGTAAATCATTAGAAATAGAAATTGAAAAACGTTAAGTGGATTCATTAACACATTTGGCCTTAGGGGCTTGTATGGGAGAGGCCTTTGCCGGTAATAAATTGGGCAGAAAGGCTATGATATGGGGAGCCGTCGCGCAGAGTGCACCGGACATCGATTTTATCGGATCTTTTTTCCTGGACACACCCGGTGATTTGATCGCCCACCGTGGATTTACCCATTCTATTTTATTTGCCCTGATGATTACTCCGGTGATGGCATATTTTGCGGAGCGTTGGCATCGTCCGCACAATATCAGTTTTCTGAAATGGAGTTTGTTTTTTGGTGTCGTCATTCTTGCCCATATTTTCATCGATGCATTTAACAATTATGGAGTGGGGTGGTGGGAACCCTTTAGTCATGACCGGATGAGTTTTAACTCCATTTATGTTGCTGATCCGTTTTTTTCCATTCCACCGGCGCTGGCTATTATAGCTATGATTTACCTGCCCAAAAGGAGCCGTTATGTAAAAATTTGCTGGCAATGGGGTTTAGGGTTGAGTGCTTTGTATTTAATATATTGCCTGGGTAATAAATATTATATCGACACTAAGGTCAGGTCTATCCTGGCGGATAAAAAAATCGCCTACACGCAGTATTTCACCACCCCTGCTCCTTTGCAAAACTGGCTTTGGTTTATTGTTGCAGGCAATGATCAGGGTTTTCATGTAGGTTTCCGCTCCGTGTTTGAAGATCAACCGTCTACCGAATTTCAATATTTCCCCAGAAACGATTCATTATTGCAGGATATGGATGAAGAAAAGGAACTGATCCAACTAAAACAGTTTTCACAGGGTTTTTATACGGTCGAAAAATGGGGCGACACCCTGGTGTTTAATGATCTCCGTTTTGGACAGATCATTGGCTGGCAAGATCCTAAAGAAAAATTTGTTTTTCATTATTTTCTCCATCAACCAGGCTGGAATAACCTGGTCGTGCAAAGAGGAAGATTTAAAAGCTGGAATTGGCAGGTTTTTAAAGACTTCATCCGGCGGATATTCCGCGATTGAATTCGAACGCCTTATTTTTTCTGAATAAAATAAAAAGTAAATAAATAAAAAACGATCCGGCTGAGCTTGTACGCAGCCCATCGCATGAATTGAATAAATAAATTATTGGTGTTCTTCAGTGTTTCCTTAGTAATCCGGACACAATCTTCCTCAATCAGCGTGTTCAATAGTTGATTTATTTCTTTGGTCAAACCGGGATTGACGACTACCAGGTTTAGTTCGATGCTGGCATAGGCGCTGAGGTCGTTGATGTTATAGGAACCCAGCGTAAACCATTCAAGGTCGCAGCAACCTAATTTACCGTGCAGTATATTTTTTTGATATTCATATAATTCAATTTTATTTCGCAGCATCCAATCGTAGAGCCAGCGTTCAGCATATTTAATGATGGTGATATCGGAATTGCCTGCGGCTATCACCCTGATTTTTACCCCACGTTGAGTAGCTTTAGTCATCAATTTACGAACATTGGTGCCGGGTAAAAAATAACTGCTGAGGACAGTGATTTCTTTTTTAGCGGTTTTAAACATTTCCGCATACGTTTTGGCAATCTGATTTTTACTGCGTACCCAATCGTTTCTCCGCATACTCACTGCACTGCATTGATCGGGCGGCATTGGTGGGGTCACCCATTTGAGGTCACACGGCGGATGTCCGGTAGGCTGATAAAAAGCAAACCAGGATTTCCAGCACAATAGGCAGATCTCTTTGGCAACCTCCCCTTCAACCCAGAGGGCAAAATCCAACCAGGCCGGTTTACCGGGAAGGTCATTGTACTTGTCACTGATATTCAACCCGCCGATAATCACCTCCCGGGTATCCATGATAAAAACTTTATGGTGCAGACGGCGTCCAAAATAGAAGTATTTGCTTTTTACCAATGCTTCGAAAAACCTGAAATGGATCCCCTCTTGTTTAAGATGGATGATGGTCTCTTTAGGTAGTTTTTGAGAGGCATACCCATCGACCAGGATATAGATACGCACTCCTCTGTGAGCCGCTGATATCAGGTGTTGTATGATCAGTTTTCCGGTTTCATCGGCATCAAATATATAATATTGAAGGTGGAGGGTATTCCTTGCTCGGGCAATCAACTCTATCAGCAAATCAAAATAGGGCTTACCTCCGCGGACTAGCCGGACCCTGTTATTACTGGAAAATGAATCTTTATAGGATATTTGATCAGTAGGGTTGTCCATGAAGTTGCATAAAAATAGGGATCTGCCGCCACAGTTGATCATTTGCTGGTTCAAAAATCAAAATACTGATACCCATCAGGTTGGAGTCTGCGAAATTTCATAGGCTTAAGGTAACTCCAGATCGAACTTTGATACTGCGGAAACTGATAAATAAATTGATTGAAATGAATGCTAAAATACTTGGCTTAATCCTCATGGGTTTCACAGCAGTGACTGCCATTTTATCGGGGATTGTCCTGTTTTTTTATCCGGATGGTCACTTTTTCCAAATGTCTGTTAACCTGCTGGAACACAGTTTTTTTGACAATTTCCTGATCCCCGGGCTGGTATTGGCCCTGGTGGTGGGGGGTAGTAATTTGGTGGGTGCCTTATCGTTGGCCTTTGATTACAAATGGTCAGACCGGACAACCTTTTTTGCAGGACTATGCATTTGTGGGTGGATTGTGGTCCAATATCTGCTTATCCGCACTTTTGATTGGTTGCAGGTCTTTTACCTTAGTTTGGGGCTGGTTTTGATTCTAATGGCATTCTTGCACAAAATTCAACCTGGTTCAGAACAACTCATATGAAATGACCGACTGAAGATCCAATGGATCCATAGGGATGTTGGATGGGACTGCTTTTTAAACGTTCATACTTTAAAAATTACATTGAATTCCAACATCGGCGAAATTGATAGATAGGGTGTAAACTAAAAAATATTTCATTACTTGCTTATTTTGCAATTGTTCCGAGCATATCGCCATGATCGTATTACAACTCTTATCCGGTGTAGTTTTTTTCCTATTAGGGTTTCGTTATATTGAAGAAGGGATTGGTTCCATGACGGGGAGGGCTTTTAAGTTGTTCCTCAAAAAACAAACCAATCACCCCTTGAAGGCCATTTTGGGGGGCACCTTGTTGACTGCCCTCCTGCAAAGCAGCAGCCTTGTAAATTTCCTGGTACTTTCTTTTGTGGGCACGGGGGTGTTAAAAATGCATCAGGCCCTGGCGGTTATATTGGGCAACAATTTGGGATCTACCGTGAGTAATTGGATCATTGCTACCGTAGGATTTAAAATCAATCTCGATATCTTATCCCTTCCCCTGATTTGTTTTTTTGGGTTCATCGTTTTATTTTATTCCAGAGCCAATAAGATCATGCATTGGAGCAAGTTGTTGTTTGGAATGGGATTTTTATTCTTTGGGCTTGAGTTTATAAAAACCAGTGTTGCCGGTTCTTTACAGACCTATGATTTTAGTTTTCTCAGCCAATATCGCTTAATCGTCTTTCTTGGTTTTGGTTTGGTGGCTACCTCGCTGACCCAATCAAGTTCGGTAACTATTGCGCTGACCCTGAGTGCGCTCAATGCAGATGGAATTACCCTGATTGCCGCAATGGCTATAGTACTCGGGTCGGAAGTGGGTACTTCGTTGAAACTTGGACTGGCTGCTGTGGGTGGGCCTGCGATCAAGAAAAAGGTTGCCCTCGCCAATCTTGTTTTTAATGGGGTTATCACGGTACTTGCTTTTGCCTTAATCCAACCTTCATATCACCTGATCAAGTCCGGGATGGTCATCGAAGACAATTTGATTGCTTTAGTCATGTATCAGTCCCTGATCAACCTGGCTTGTATTTTACTTTTTTTACCCATCTTGTCAAAATTTGGAAATTGGCTGGACCACCATGCTTTTAAAGAAGATGAGGAAACCGATATCATCCATAAGGTAAAAGTAAACGAAGGTGAATATGCCCATAATGCCCTGGATCAGGAGACCCTTCGATTCCTGATGATTGCGTTGTATTTTTCGAGGAAGTCATTTGAACTGTCTGATTTCGGAGGCTGGAAAGTCCCTAAAAAGCTGAAAGATATAGATAGGGTCCGGTTGTATGCACACATTAAATTATTACACGGGGATATCCGTAATTACGCTTTATCTCTGCAAAAACTGAATAACGACCCGGAAAAACAAACCCGTATTTCCCAATTGATGGAAGCTGTCCGGGACGCGATGTATGCCGTTAAATCACTTAAAGATTCTTTTCAGGACCTGGACCTGCTTCGCAATTCGTCCAATGATATCAAATATGGTATATACCAAAAGACAAAAAAAGAGGTCAATAAGCTTTCCGGCACCCTGGCCCTGATATTAATGGGAGAGCAGGACGAGGCCGTTTTCGAAAAATTGTTAGCACAAACCCGTTACCTGGAGGCGGAGTACCATTTGGCGCTCAGCCAATTTTATAAGGACGGCATGGAACTGACGCTGACTGCCGCAGATTTTTCCACCCTGATCAATTTTAACCGGGAAATTTTTAATGCATCCAAATACCTGGTCATCATGGTTAAAGAGTTTGTCTTGGAATTTGATCAGGCCGAAAAATTTGATGAGCTGTTACATCGGGGTATTTGAACTGACTTATCGATTTTTAATTGGTTATGCATCATCGTCAACCATGATTTTGATCATCTCCGGTGCGGGTTTATGCCTTTAGTTTTGGAAAATGACCAGCAAACATTATCCTGAGCTTAAAGACTTCCTCGATCAACAAGAGTATGCTCCAAGTATTTCCTTTATTTTCCCTTTTGAAAACAAATTGGGGCATAGCAAGGAATTAGCCTATAAACTCAAAACTAAGTCCGTGGAAATCGAAAAGGCGCTGACTGAAAAATATACTCCTGAACAGGTAAAGCCGTTGGTCCTGAAACTGCAGCTAATGGTGGACAACTTTAAACCCGAGAACGGACACTCAGGTCTGGCACTCTTCCTTTCGCCGGTTTTTGACAAAATAGTTTATCTTGATTTTAAACCTCAAGAAAAACTGATTATTGATAAAAACTTTGAAATCCGTGACCTGCTGTATAATAAAAGTATATTGAATCGGTTGATCCTTATGTTGCTCAGTGGAAATGAGATTCGGTATTATCTCTACGACCATGGAGTATTGTCAGTAATAAACGTTGGGGTACCAACCCACATTGAAGCATTTATGGATGATTCCCTCCATGATGTCAGTGTTTATTACGAAAAGTCAGACAGAAAGGATAAGGCCATGCACTTGTTCATGAAAAATGCAGATGAAGGGCTTAGCCTTGCTTTAAAAGACTACCCTTGTCCGGTTGTGGTTACCGGTAGCGAAAAAATCATGGCACATTATAAACTTTTAAGTTCCCATACTCAAGTTATTGGTGACTATATCCATGGCAATTACCAGGAAGCGAGTCCTGCGGAGTTAATTGCATTGATCGGGAGAGCAATACATGCCATACGGATAAAGACGGAAGAAGAATTGATTTCTCAGTTGGAAGAAGCCTTAAACAAAAAACAATTAGCCTGTGGAGTAAAGGAGGTTTGGAAACAGGTGGTTGAAAAAAACGGACGTTTGCTTGCCGTGGAAAAAAACTACCGGAGGATAGCCGGACAAGGGCCGGAAGATGAAGAAATTTTCACCTTAGACACAGACAAGGTCCCATTCCCTATCCAGGATGCCGTGGATGATATTATTGAAAAATTGATTATGAATGGCGGCAAGGTAGAATTTGTGGAGGATGATAAACTGGTTAAGTACCGGCGGGTTGCATTGATTACCCATTATACCCTTCAATAGAGATACCCAAGCCTGCACAGTTTTTCAGTCTGTGCAGGTACATTGAAAATTTGCACTAAAATTAAAAATCAACGTATTGTATTCGCTGAAATTCAGCAGTAGGGGCTATCGGTGTCGGCTGAGGTGAGGGTGTAGCCGGTGGTGTTTCCTGAGGCGGGTGTTGGGGTGTTAAGGGTGTGGGGTTTGGGTTGGGAGTATTCGGGGTAGGATTGGTATTCGGAGGTTGCGGTGATGGCATTATAGTTGGGGCCTCTGCGGGTGGTGATGTGGATGGATTTGGGTTAGGATTTGGGCTTGGGTTAATAATCTGGATTTCCATTTGAGAAAGGACTTTAAAAAGTGAAAAAAAGTTAGAGATTGGCAAAGGTTAAAGCTCAGAAGGAACCAGTTTCAGGGTCTACGGATGATTGGATCCGGACTGCAAAAAAAAATATACTGACTCCTGATAACTTAAATGAATATTTATGGCCGATTAGTATGTCATCTGGAGGATTTAAATGCCTTAACCTAGACAAATCAATCACAATAAATTGATAACCAGTGCAATATTAATTTATTTAATCCTTTGCTAAATTTGGTGGACCGGTATCCCCATCCGGGTTGATTAATATCACACCTTAAATCAAAACCGCTCGAAACTGATCCATTGGAGTGCTTTATGGATGGAAGTAAGTTGGACAATACTGCAGGTATAAACCTCGATTATTTATGATTTCTCCCATAATATATCGTATAACATCTCTATATAATGTCATCCATATAAAATACTTATTTAGTTTTATCTCTACCGGTATTTGCTACAATTTCGGTATAAAAGAAAAAACCCAACTACTCCCTTTCAGTAGTTGGGTTGGTAAACTCAAAGATTACCCTTTATACTTAAATATTCAACGGCTAATAGGCCAAAAATGTTCTTGTAATCTAAAATATTTTTACAAATTATCCGAAATACGCCTTATTAAATGTATGTAATGGACTGAAAATCACAAACTTTAGTTTGGAAATTAAGATCTTTCACATATTAATATCAAGGTCGTCAGCGAAGGAGGTAGCCCCAAATATGGTACCCTACCTGGCAGAAATTGTTTTTAAAGTTAAACTTCTAATTACCCTCCACTTCGCAATGCAATGGATCAGACAAATTGTTTAAACCGTTTGAATAGTGTTATAATACTTTTTCTGGATCCAGAGGGCTACGTTAACCAATGCAATTAGTGAAGGCACCTCCACCAAAGGGCCAATTACGCCTGCAAATGCCTGGCCGCTGTTGATACCGAAGACTCCGATTGCAACTGCAATCGCCAATTCAAAATTGTTACCGGCAGCGGTAAATGCAATGGTTGTACTGGTAGAATAATCGGCGCCCATTTTTTTACCCAAAAAGAAACTAATCAAAAACATAATGACAAAGTAGATAACTAAGGGTATAGCGATCCTGATGACATCAGGCGGCACCTGAACAATCAACTCACCTTTTAAAATAAACATAATGACAATCGTAAAAAGTAAAGCGATCAATGTAATTGGCGAGACAAAGGGTATAAATTTATTCTTATACCACACTTCTCCTTTAAACCTGAGCAGAAAATATCGTGATAGAAATCCTAATAAAAAAGGTAGACCTAGATAGATGGCCACGCTCCCGGCAATTTGCCAGATGGTAATGTTGACGAGAGAACCACTGTATCCGAATAACGGAGGCAGGACGGTGATGAAAACATAGGCGTATACACTAAACATTAATACCTGGAAAATGCTGTTCAAGGCTACTAATCCCGCGGCATATTCCCGGCTGCCTCCGGCTAATTCATTCCAAACCATCACCATGGCAATACAACGGGCCAGTCCGATTATAATCAAACCAACCATGTATTCAGGATAATCGTGCAAAAAGACAATAGCTCAAATGAACATGAGGACCGGACCTATTACCCAATTGAGCAGTAGGGATAATCCTACTATTTTGGTGTTCTTAAATACTTCTTTAAGTTTTTCATAGCTCACTTTTGTAAATGGTGGATACATCATAAGAATTAACCCGATGGCTAAAGGGAAGTTGGTAGGGCCTGAAGAAAATGAATTGATATAAGTGGAAGTGAAGGAATGAAATACCCTATTGCAACCCCCTGTTGCCATGCTTAACAAAATCCATACCGTGAGATAGCGATCTAAGAAACTGAGTTTAATTCTTGCTGGCATTGGATAAAATTTCCTGATGTATGCATTATTATATTGCAATATTACGATTTATCCTCTGAAGCTTTAGCGAAAGAGGATTATCCTCCGAAGTTTTAACGAATTTATCCTCCGAAGACTCAGCGTAGGGAGGATTATCCCAAATCTTTTGTGAATTTATCCTCCGTAGCCTCTAGCGAAGGAGGACAAAACTTAAGCCTACCAAGGCAGCGAAGGAGGGAGGAGCAGGGTAGTATCCACCTACGCTCCACCCGACTCTCTTAAACTTCGTTTAAAGTCGGGTGGAGCTACGGTGGAAAATGCGGTGAGGGAGGGATTCGAACCCTCGGTACAGGTTTAAGCCCGTACGACGGTTTAGCAAACCGTTGATTTCAGCCACTCATCCACCTCACCGGCTAATTGGCTGTTTTTATAAGAAGTGCAAATTTAGTATTTTTCATCCACCAAGCTAATATTAAAACTGTCAAAATAAACCGTGTGTAAGAGATGAGGCTGGCTTATGGAATCAATTGGTACATACTGCTTATCGCTGCTGTAATTCCAGCTGCCATTCGGGCACAAATCACCTTAGATACGATTTATCCCGCTGCCTGGGCAGGCAACTCAATCAATACCGTAATTTTCCGCAAAAACTCATTGACCAGCAACAATACCTTCCAATACACTGCCTTTTATGATGGTTCCGGATTTGTAATGGTTGGGAGACGATCTATGGAATCAAAATTATGGGACTGGAAAAAACTGAATTACCGGGGCAATATCCTCGACGCTCACAACTCGATCAGTATTCAATTGGATGGCACCGGATATCTCCACATGGCCTGGGACCATCACAATCACCCGTTAAAATATTTTAGAAGCATCGCTCCGGGTTCCCTGGAGTTTGAACCCATGCAGGTCATGGTTGGAAAGGATGAATCAGCAGTCAGTTACCCTGAATTTTACCGGTTACCGGACGGCGATTTATTGTTTTTTTATCGTAACGGCGCCTCCGGCAATGGAAATCTGGTCATTAATAGTTACAGCATCAAAACGGCATCCTGGACTAGGCTCCATCATAGTCTCCTGGATGGGGAAGGCCAAAGGAATGCCTATTGGCAGGCCGCTGTTGACAAATTGGGCAATATCCATTTATCCTGGACCTGGAGAGAGACCCCGGATGTAGCCAGTAACCATGATATCTGCTATGCTTTATCAAAAGATAAAGGAAAATCGTGGCAAACTTCTCAGGGGTCTGTTTATACCTTGCCAATAAATGCAAAAAATGCAGAATATATCATGCGCATTCCTCAAAATAGCAAACTGATTAACCAAACCTCCATAACTTGCGATCAGTCCGGACGGCCATATATAGCTACCTATTGGAAAAATCCTGAAGATCGGGCTCCTCAATATCGGATCGTTTATTTTGATGGTCGGAATTGGTTAACTAAGTCATTGAATTTCAGTAATTTGAATTTTTCCTTAAGTGGAATGGGTACCCGAAGTATCCCTATTTCAAGACCCCAGGTATTGGTTTGGACAAAACAGAAAGAAACCTATCTTGGGCTGATATTCCGGGATGAGGAAAGGGGCAACAAAGCATCGCTGGCTTTTAATACGATCAACAGCAAAAATCCCTGGTCGATCCTGGACCTGGATGCCCAGGCCCTTGACCGCTGGGAACCCACACTGGACCATGATCTATGGGCTAACCGTCAGATACTTCAATTATTCATACTGCCAGTTACCCAGATAGACGGTGAAAAGGTAGAAAACAGGTTGGAAAAGCCCGTCAGCATCCTGGAATGGAAACCTTTGCAATAATCACCCTTTTTGAGGGAGTAGATTAACAAAACTCCTAGGTTATTTTGTGGCCTATTTCATTTTATCCATGTACAAATCATTAACCCTTCTGATTTTCCTTTTTTCGCAACTAATGGCCGTTGCTAACCCCCCTGGCAAATGGATAACCGCAGAGTCCGGTAAATATAAATACCAATTTGTCGAACAGGATCTTTTAAAAACCAGATTCTATACACTGGGTAATGGATTAAAGGTCATTTTATCGGTCAATAAAAAAGGACCCAGAATACAAGGCGATGTTAAAAAATTAACCATGGTCGAATTATTTGGATATTGACCTCAGCCTGTCCAATTTTTACCGAAATTTGTATAAAATTTATTCTAATATATATGAAAATATCATTTCTTCAATCAAAGAGTCTGCTCTTGCTCTTTTTTGTTTCCTTTGCCGGGATGGCGGTATCACAATCCACCTCCAATCATGGCAATAAGTTTGAACAACTGGGAGGGATTTTAGCTACACCTAATGAGTATCGCACCGCCAGTGGGGCCCCCGGTACCAAATATTGGCAGCAAAGGGTCGACTACGACATCAAATGTGAACTGGATGAAGACAATCAAAAATTGACGGGTTCAGAAACCATAACTTATTTTAATAATTCTCCGGACGCGCTAAACTATCTCTGGTTGCAATTGGATGAAAACCAGCACAGTACAGTAAATAATGCGAATTATCAGAATACGAATGCCCTGCCTCCGGTATTGACCGATAAACAAATCGACCGCGTGGATGAAAGCAGAGGGGACAACGGTTATGGGTTTAAAATCAGCAAAATGGTGGATGCCCTGGGTAAACCGTTAAAGTATACCCTGAATAAGACGATGATGAGAGTTGATCTTCCGGTACCTATAAAACCGAATTCGACCTTTGTATTCAAAATCGACTGGAGTTATAAAATGGTGGACCGTATGGATTTCAACCGTTTTAATAGTGCAAGAGGCGGTTATGAGTATTTCAAGGAAGACGGCAATCATATCTTTACGGTAGCTCAATGGTATCCCCGACTATGCAAATACGGTGATGAGATCGGATGGCAAAACCATCAGTTTACCGGTACCGGAGAGTTTACCCTTTCTTTTGGGAATTTTAAAGTTCAGATGACCGTGCCTTCAGACCATGTCGTAGGCTCTACCGGGGAATGTCTCAATTACATGACCAATCTGAATGCCACCCAGAAAGCCCGGTGGACCGCAGCTCAGACGGCTAAAGAACCAGTCCAGATTGTGAATCTGACAGAAGCCTTAGCGGCACAAAAATCAAAGAGCAAAACAAAAAAGACCTGGATTTTCAAAGCAGATAATGTCCGGGATTTCGCCTGGACTTCGTCGAGAAGATTTGTATGGGATGCTCTTCCGATCACCGTTAAGAATAAAAAAATAATGTGTATGAGTTTTTATGCCAAAGAGGCATATCCCATATACAGCCGCTATTCCACCAAAGCAGTGGCACATACCATCAAGACCTATTCTGATTTTACTATTCCTTATCCTTATCCGGTAGCCCAGAGTGTGGAGGCAGCAAACGGTATGGAATATCCCATGATCTGTTTCAATCCGGGTCGTGCCCAACCCGACGGATCTTACAATGAAGGAAATAAGAACGCTGCTATCCTGGTCATCATCCATGAAGTAGGACATAATTTTTTTCCGATGATTATCAACAGTGACGAAAGGCAATGGACCTGGATGGATGAAGGACTCAATTCGTATATGCAATATATTACCCAGGAACTTTGGGACAACAAGTTTCCTTCTGACGGTGGTACTCCTCTGGGGATAGTAGACTATATGAGATCGCCTAAAGACAAGCTGGAACCCATCATGACCAATTCAGAAAATATAATTGGATTTGGCCCCAATGCGTATGATAAAGTAGCTACAGGGCTTAATATGCTGCGGGAAACTATCATGGGCAGGGAGTTATTTGACCAGGCGTTTAAAGAATATGCCCGGCGATGGGCATTTAAACATCCCACCCCGGCTGATTTTTTCAGGACGATGGAAGATGCAAGTGGTGAAGACCTTGACTGGTTTTGGAGAGGATGGTTTTACAGCATTGATGCAACAGACATTTCTTTGGATACGGTGAAATATTCCAGGCCTGATGTTCATGCAGTACCCGCACGGTTAAACGATACCGTAGAAATGCGCAAATTGTCCAAACCTATTGTCAATGAATACGAAGACTTGTCCAAAATCAGGAACCGACAAGATACCAGCATAAAATTTGTAACTGATCGCGATACGAGTTTGAGGGATTTTTATTGGAAATATGACCGGGAGATTGAACAATTCGATACTGCATCCTATCCTGTCAACGTGGTTTCTTTTCAGGACACGCTCGATGAATCTGGTAAAAAATTGTATTCAAACCGACATCTGTACGAACTGACCTTCAGCAATAAGGGTGGACTGGTCATGCCCATCATCCTGGAATGGAAATTTAAAGACGGACTTCAGAAGTGGCAGCGTATACCGGCACAAATCTGGCGTAAAAATGAAAACAAAATCACCAAAGTATTTTTAAAAGATAAAGAAGTAGCCAGCATAAAACTGGATCCTTACCGCGAAACTGCGGATATCGACGAAAGCAACAACAGTTATGGGGACACCAAACCTATTCCTGAACCCAGCCGATTTAAAGTATTCAAACAAAAACAGTTTACTCCTCCTCCCGATATCAATCCGATGCAAAAAGCAATGGAAAAAGAGAAAGCAAAAACCTAATGTTTTCCTAAAATCAAAAAACAAAGCCTCAGGAGTTGAATTCCAATTCCTGAGGCTTTAATTTTACAATCCAGTTTACCCTCACATTACTCATCATAGTTTAAATCCATATTCATGTATAAAATAATTTTTGTTTTAGGTATTTGCCTCCTGGCAAAAAACAGTATTAGCGCACAAACCGATATTGAAACCATGAAAGAAATTCAAACCGTTTGTACCTATTACCTCGATGGAGGGACCCTGGGTGATAGTGCCCTGTTTTCCAAAGCATTTGTACCAGACGGCCAGATGAGGTATATGCGCAATGATACCTTGTTCAATGTATCCCTCCAGGATTTTATGGCCAGGGCTAGAAATAGTGGAGTAACACAAAACCGGAAAACTAAAATAGAGCATATCCAGGTCTATGGAAATGCTGCTACAGCGAAACTAACCATTGAGTATCCTACCTTTTATTTTCACGATATCATGAGCCTGCTCAAAACAGCAGGTGGCTGGAAAATTGTCAGCAAGATTTTTTACCGGGAAGAAAAAGCGCAAGCGCCTAAATAATCAAGAGGCATGAATTAACAGTCAGAAGGCATCGTTAACAGTCAATAATTAGCGGTCAATAATTACACCCCCTACATATTCAGAACTTAAAACCTTGTCTAATAACTTAAACAGCAGGCCCTAATTAGCGGTCTATAATTACACCAACCACTTCCTGAACGCTATATAGCTATCGGGACATCAATCACTCTTTCCTAATAGTCCGCACCCCAAATATCCTTCCTGCTGTTTTCTCCTGATTGGCATTGATCCTTATCTGAATACTAGATTTTGATTGGATCAAATCAATAGGGATATTGTAATAAACATCATAAAATTTACCGGTTTTACCACCAGGCCAATGGACTGTAGTTATAACGTTACCTTCGATCACCAGGTCCCAGATCCGGTTTTTATCATCGCCCAGGTAAGTAAGCACGAGTTGATTAGCACTGGAAGGATCGACTTTCATCTGAAATTCAAAGAAATGGTCAGCCCTGGCTTCTCTTCCCGGCCTTCCCAGCGCTGCATCGACATAGGATCTTTCGGTGTGAGTCAATACGTGTGCTTTTTCATCTTCTTTAATTCCGGGTATGAAATAATCCACGCTGTGTGCTTCCAGGGATTTTAGCCTCTCTACTTCAGCATCATGGTCCTTGACCAATTGATCCCATTGGGTCTGGGTGTAAAAATCAAAGTATACACTGTAATATTCATCATAGACCTGATAAAAGGGTTTAAAATGTATATCCCGGGGTTTGCCTACTCCATTCATTTTAAACTCCAGTGAACCAGGCTCCCTGACCATCCAGGAAGTTACATTGCGTTCCGGGGTCAATAATACCGGGACATCCAGCTCACCGGGTTTGTCTTCACCCAATTGGCCTGCAAGTACCAGGGGCCCGTACTTTAAGGCTATCCGGTCGGGATTATCGGGCATAGCCTCTGAATAGATTTGTTGAGTGACAATAATGTCGATGCGATCATTTTTTTTCCAGTGGTGATCCAGCAGGAGGTAGCCATGGTCTGCTATGGCTTTGGAATAAGGCTGGTCATTGATCTCGATCAACAGGGATTTGGACCAAAAGGGTTGTCTTATGGCTATCCGACTGTGCTTTATAGGATTGCTTTTTAAAGTTAAATTAATTTCATTGCTGGCTGGAAATCGGGTAGTTTGTTCCAATTCAAGTTTATTGGATTTCCAGTTTAATGTGGCGGGAATAAAAAGGTTGACAAATACCGTTTGTTTGCCATCATGGCTAAAGATCTGCTCCTGGTATTTGGAGTGGTTTTCCATACCACTGCCGACGCAACAAGTAAAGGTATTAAAGGTATCACTGAATGTTTTTTGAGTACCCATTCTTAAGGGCACGAAATAACACATCATCCCATTTTCAGGGTGCTGCGAGGCCAGGATATGATTGTATAACGCCCGCTCATAATAATCCATATAACGGGCTTCCGGTGACCATGCAAAAAGATGCCGGGTAAGTTTGAGCATATTATAGGTATTACAGGTTTCGCAGGTATTATCACTTAACCGGTCATTTAACTGATCCTGTTCACCACAATATTCATAATTGCTGTTTCCGCCGATCACGTAGGAATGGTGATCGACCATAGATTGCCAGAAAAAAGACGCTATTTTTTGATCCCGAATCTGTCCGGTCAATTCATATTGTCTGGCGCTGCCAATAGCTTTGGGTACATTGGTGTTCGAGTGTTTACCCGGCATGGGGTCGATCCCATTAGCCAGTTTACCCATTACAAACTCATCTTTAAATTTATAGGAAAGATCGAGGTATTTTTTATTGCCGGTTAATGAGTAGACATTGGCCAGTACTTCATTCATGCCACCGTATTCACAGTTGAGCATGACCAGTCTCGTCGAATCGGGCAAGTGGTCAATGGTTTGATACACCCAGTCCGCCATTCTGGAAACCAGATACAAAGCCCGCCGGTTAGCAGTATAATAATAGACATCACACAGACCGGACATGATTTTGTGTACAGTATACCAAGGGCTCCATCCTCCGTTGAGGTCAAACGAGGAGGCCTTGATCCGCCCGGAAGCTACTTTTTTAAATATAGAATCTTCACCGGGAATAGCACCCAGATAACCCGTTTTTCTGGCATCTTGTATAATGGTCAATTGGTCAATGGTGTAATCGATATTGTGCTTAAGCAGCGGATCTCTGGTGGAGGCATACATCATGGCGGCAGCTGAAAGGTAATGGCCCAACGTATGACCGGACAGCCCCTCGCTTTCCCAACCACCATAGATGGAATCCTTTGGGGTCAAGCCGGCATGTTTATAAAAACGGTACAACAAGCGGTCCGGACGGAGCAGTCTCAGGTAAGCACTGTCCAATGATCTGGCTTTATAAAAAGGGCTTCCGGGTAAAAGTTTTACTTCGTGGATAGGGAAGGCGTAGGCCCGGATGGGTATGGTGTGACTGGCTTTTATTTTATTGTTGTTCCATTCCGGGACTATCGATTGTGCTTTTAAACAAAGGATAGATACAACAACATGAAAACTTAATAATAAACATGATTTACGGAGACTCAGCATATAAACGAGGATACCAGATGCAAGTTAATAAAACGCTCAACCCTCAACGCATCCACACCTACACCGCCAGACTCATCTTGATCTTTTTCTCCAGTTCAGACACCGTATTTCTGAAATTATCATCGGTATCCAGCAGGTCTTTTATAGTTTTGACGGAATAAATCACCGTGCTGTGATCTCTTCCCCCAAAGGTCCCGCCAATCTTGGCCAGGGAATTATTGGTGAGATTTTTTGCCAGGTACATAGACAGTTGACGGGCTATGACCACACTGCGTTTCCGGGTTTTACCCTGGAGGTTTTCTTCTTTGAGGTTAAAATGCGCAGCTACCAGCTTTTGGATCTGATCCAGGGTGATTTCTTTCGAATAATTTTTGACAAATTTTTCAATCACTTCTTTGGCTAAAAACAAATCAATCTGACGTTGATTCAGCGAAGCTTGTGCAGCCAGGGATATCAATACACCCTCCAGTTCCCTGACACTTTCTTTAATATTGTGACAAATCAATTCCTGCACGGGGTAGGGGATCTGGATTTCTTCCAGTTGAGATTTAGCATCCAGAATAGCCATGCGGGTTTCAAAATCCGGTGCCTGAAGATCTGCACTGAGGCCCCACTTAAATCGAGATACCAATCGTTCTTCAATGTCCTGAAGGTCTTTTGGCGGGCGGTCGGCACTGATGATGATTTGTTTACCGATCTGGTGCATCTGATTAAAAATATGAAAAAAGATTTCCTGCGTTTTTGCGCGATTGGCTAAAAACTGGATATCATCTATGATCAAGACGTCGAGGTTATTGAAAAACACCATAAAATCATCGATGGCATTATTTTTAATCGATTGGATAACTTGCTGGGTAAACTTATCGGAACTCAGGTAAAGGACTGACTTTCCCGGGTTAATGGCCAGGATTTCATTTCCTATGGCCTGAATCAAATGGGTCTTACCCAAACCAACAGAACCATAAACAAACAATGGATTAAAGGCAGTACCCCCTGGTTTTTTGGCAATGGCAATGCCTGCCGCTCTGGCCAGTTTGTTACAATCTCCTTCTACATAATTGCTTATCCGGTAATCCGGGTGCAGGTTGGAGTCCACTTTCACTTTTCGTATTCCCGGGATGACAAAAGGATTGACGATATGGCTGGTGTCTACGGATTTAGGAAAAGAAGCTTCACCGGCAGAACTCCGGGTCTGATTCTCCATCGGTATAAAATATTCCAGCCGGCCTTGTTTGCCGATCTCATGGCGAATGGATTTACGTAATATCCCAAGATAATGTTCTTCGATCCACTCATAAAAAAATTTATTGGGAACCTGGATGGTGAGTACATCATCTTCCAGTTTGATAGCCTTTACCGGTTCAAACCAGGTTTTGAAACTTTGCTCCGGAATCGCATCGCGAATAGCTTTCAGGCAATTGTCCCAGACGAGTTGATGCATAAGGAGCATAAAAGATACTATAATTGAGATAGATTAAAGAAAATTAAGGTGGTTTTTGACCGGAATGTGCAGAATCAATTAATGATTTATTTCCCTTTCCATTCCGTTCAACTACTCACAAACCTTTAAAAACCAGGATGACAAATGTCAAAAAAAATCAGGACAATAAACTCAAATACTCTGGTCCTCTAAACATATTTTCTTCAACCATTCGTAATCCATTCATTATTACAAGTCTGGCAACGGTGCCTGGAACGGTTGCGTTCAAACTCAATGTCCAATCTGCCCAGCATTACTCCTCCCCAGCCGACTTGATTGATCACCAGGGGTTTGCCTTCTTTGTTTTTAGTGATCACGGCTTTGTCCAGAAAGGTATGGGTATGGCCTCCAATGATAAGGTCTACGTGATGAAGTAGAGGAGCAATGCGGACATCCGATATTTTTTCATGTTTATACTCATATCCCAGATGGGACAAACAGATGATGTAATCGCAGTTAAATTTTTTCTTTAATAAGGCCGCTGTGGTATTGCCCCGGGTTATCGGATCGAGGTATTTTGTATTGCCGATCAGGTTGTCAGGGACAAGCCCTTTTATTTCGATACCCAAACCAAAGATCCCGATTTTTAAACCATCAATGTTTTTTACCAGATAGTTGCTCACACCATCCTGCATAGGCGTGTCCGTGAAGTCATAGTTGGAGTTTATCAATGGAAAACGGGCATGGGTAAGTTGTTTTTTAAGCAGATCCAGACCACCGTCAAAATCATGGTTGCCTATCGTCGATGCGTCATAACCCAATGCCGTCATTGCTTTGATTTCAATCTCTCCATGGTAGAGGTTAAAATAAGGGGTACCTTGAAATATATCACCCGCGTCAAGTAATAAAACATTTTTCTCCGCCTGTCGGATGGCCTTTATTTTAGCTGACCGGACTGCAACCCCTCCGAGCCCCTGCAGGTTACTGCCATCCATTGGAAAGGGGTCTATCCGACTATGCACATCGTTGGTATGCAAGATGGTCAATTTTATTTTTTCTTCGGCCTCCAGACCCCGAAAAGGAATTCCCTGACCGAGTAACCATCCAGAACCCAGGCCGGAATGAATCAAAAAATCACGTCTTTTCATACCTTAATTTTTTAGAGTTACCCGCTGATCCAATGCGCTTTTTACCATTCCTTTATCCTTTGACTCTTTGATCAATAAGTCCCTGACTAATACGTTTTTATCAAGCCTTGGCTTATCTTTTAAATAGACCAGATTGTCTCCTCCGTTTGCTATATAATCAGTCATGGCCACATAATAGCTGCCCGTAAGATCGAGGGCTTTGCCGTGAATAGTTATCCGGACGGGTTTGCCTGCTTCAATGACATAACGGGCCGAAGCTGAGACGGGAGATCCACCGCCAGCAGCCATATAATCAAAAAACTGTTGCATCTCGCTCCCGCTTAGTTTTACAATAACCAGCGTATTATCAAAGGGCATGATTTCGTAAATTTTAATTAGCGTCACCGGACCTTTGCCCAGAATATTGATTCGGATCCCACCATAGTTTTGATAAGCAAAAGCTATAGGCTCAGTATATACCTTTATGGCCTGGTTGTACAAGGCATCGGCAACCCAATTGGTCAGGGTCGATTCCGGTCTTGCTTTCGTAAGGTTTTCAGGACAGGAAGCCAGTACTTCATTCATTTTGGCGTCCAGCGCGGATTTGTAAGGGTAGATCAATTGGGTAACCAGGCTGTCCGGTGGTGCAGGCGTCAGTCGCATGGAGGAGGCACTTACTTTGGCCAGGTGATCATAGGTTTTGCACGACCCAATCACGAGGGCAAGAAGGATCGGAATAAGGATGATTTTAAATCTTGACATATTGATGGGCTTCTTTGCGAATGGCTTTAAGGGCTTGGTTTATTGGGCTTTGCTGTTTTTGTTCCAGAAGTTTTTGAGTTAAAGTCCTCCCTTCACTTTCCGGAGGTAATTCGGTTGTTGTTTGAATAATCTCAAATATAACTTCATCCTTGGTCAGACAGATAATATTCCACAAGTTCTCTGAAATATAGATCTGCTGGGTGACGTTGTGTTCAAATTCCTGATGTACGGCAACGATCATAGCCTGGCTCAACTCCCGGGCAGTGAGGTTGGGCGATTGGAATCGGATGGCAAGCTTATCTGGTTGGATTCGTTCACATAACAATATCAAACGCTCATAGGCATTGATGACCACTTTATGATTATCGTTAAACTCTTCGTTATTGGCAGAAGGGAAAAAGTGTTGTGCATTTTTTTTAAACCAGCGAAAGGCCAAATAAAACGTAATGGCAATCAATGAAATGGCCAGGGCAATGACAAGAAAGATAATTGGATTAAACACAGGTCGGTATTGAAAAAGCGAAGCCAAAATTAATCATTCCTGCCCAGGGCCGGGTAGTTAACCTTAATCTGTGCTTAATGGCCTCATAAATTTTCCAAGTCCAGTGAACTATGGCGGTGGACTTGATGTTTAAAAAACACTACTTTTGTGCAATTAAAATCTTAATCAACATGTCCGAAACCATTACAGAAACCTCCCCGCTTTCCCTGACCGAAAGTGCTGTCAGACAGCTCAAAAGAATAAAGGATGAACAACATATTTCCACAGAGCACGGGCTTAGGGTAGGAGTTAAAGGTGGTGGTTGTTCCGGTTTTTCTTATATTCTTGGATTTGATCAGCCAAAAGAAGATGATATCCGTTTTGATGCGGACGGGATCGAAGTAATGATGAATAAAGCACATGCGCTCTATCTCCTGGGAATACAAATCGATTGGGTTGAGGGTCTTGAAAACCGCGGATTTACTTTTAACAATCCCAATGCCAAAACAACCTGCGGTTGCGGCACTTCATTTTCCGCGTAATGGGGACTAGATGGAGTGGTTTAAGAA
>Ga0163153_10002587_pt1 | contig 25883 bp, 27 predicted proteins | sample OliLakLV19MP6IB1_FD_148629 | JGI IMG/M metagenome (GOLD analysis project Ga0163153, IMG submission 148629) | Freshwater microbial mat bacterial communities from Lake Vanda, McMurdo Dry Valleys, Antarctica - Oligotrophic Lake LV.19.MP6.IB-1 | ecosystem: Environmental > Aquatic > Freshwater >...
CATCGCCGCCGTCAGAACACGGTCCCCCTCGAAGTACTGGGAGCGATAGATCTCCTGCCAGATCCGACCTCGTTGCATCGGATCCTGCCCGACGAGAAAGTCGCCGATCTGGCGCAACGCGCCCTCGACGGCCAGCTCGCGCGACGACAGCCCCGACTCGCCCCAGCCGAAGATTCCGTCCTCGTCGGTCTCGATCTTGACGAGCAGCTGGTTGCGGAAACCGATCCAGACCGGATACGCCGTCAACCTCGTAATGCGCACCCGGTCAGGCACCTGCCTGGAAGCGCGCGACCGTCTCGGGCACGAGGGCGACGCCGAGCCCCGGCCCGCTCGGGAGCGCGATGCGGCCATTCTCGATCACCGGCTCCGGCTCGACCAGGTGCGAGCGCATGACCGAGTCGAACAGGGACGGATGGAAGAACTCGACGTATGGCACGTTCGGCGTCGCAGCCTGAAAGTGGAGGTTCGCAGCAGCGGTGAGGCCGGTCTTCCAGCCGTGCGGAATCACCGTCGCCCCCTCGAGAGCCGCCATCTCGGCGATCTTGCGCAGCTCCGTGAGCCCACCGCAGCGGCCGACGTCGGGCTGCAGCACGTCGACTCCGCCCGTGGCGAGCCACTCGCGGCATTCGAAAACGGTGGCGGCCATCTCGGCGCCCCCGACCCGCGTCTCGACCCGCGCGGCGAGGTGTGCGTGGCCAGCGAGATCGTCGTGCTGGAGCGTCGCCTCGGCGAGATAGATCCGCGAGTCCTCGAGGCGCGCCAGGACCCACAGCGCGTCCCGCCAATCGTGCCAGCGGTAGCCGAAGTCGACGAGGAGCGTGACGTCGTCACCCAGTTGCCGGCGGGCCTCCCGCACGCACTCGACGAGCTGGCGGTCGGTGATGAGCTCGCCCCAGAGCACCTCGAGCTTCACCGCCCTGAACCCCAGAGCGATCGACCGGTCGAGCATGTCGCTCGTCACCGTCATCATCTCCGCGAGAGAGCGACCGTTGACCGCACCCTGGTAGACGGTTGCGTACGGAGCGCAATAGGGGCGCCGCGCGCCGCCGAGCAGCTCGAACGCCGGGCGGCCGAGCTGCTTCCCGACGAGGTCGTAAAGGGCGATGTCGACGGCCGAGAGAGCGTGGATGCCGAGGCCGCGTCGACCGAAGTAGATCGTCGCCTGGTAGAGTTCGGCGTGGAGCGCGGCGATCGAGAAGGGGTCGCGACCGACGAGCACGTTGGCGATTCCCCTGCTCCACGCATGCTGGTCGTTCATGAGGACGAGCTCGCGCACCGCAGCAGGCGGGGCGTCTGCCTCGCCGATCCCGGTTCGTCCCGCCTCGTCTGTGACCTGCACGATGACCGTCTCGCTCGATGCGTCGAGGTCGGTCGGGTCGGAAGGGGCCTGGAGCACGATCGCGTCGATGTCGACGATCCGCGTGCCATCGTGAGCGTTGCCGACGAGGCCGGCGGGTTGGGTTTCAAGCTTCGACACTGACGCTCGCCTCCGGAAGTCGGGGTGCCGCGGCCACGAGGCGCTGCGTGTACGCGTGGGTCGGCTGTGACAGAAGTCGTCCGACAGGACCATCCTCGCAGATCTGCCCCTGCTCCAGAACGAGGACGCGATCGGCGACACTTGCAACGACACCGAGGTCGTGGGTGATGAACAGCATCGCCAGCCCGAGCGACGTCTTGAGCTCACCGAGCAGATCGAGCACCGCTGCCTGGACGCTGACGTCGAGGGCCGAGGTAACCTCGTCGCAGACGAGCAGGTCGGGGTGGGCAATCAGCGCGCGCGCGATTGCCACCCGCTGGCGCTCTCCACCCGAGAGCTCACCGGGATACCGATGGGCGCTCACGGCGGGGAGCCGAACCTTCTCCAGCATCTCGATGACCTCGGTGCGAGCTTCCTCGCGGCCGATTCCGCGCAGCTGCCGCGCCGCCCATGCGAGCGCCGACTCCACGTCGACGCGCGGATTGAGCGAATCGTACGGGTTCTGGAAGACGATCTGGATCCGGCGTCTCGCCTCCCCGGAGCGCGCGCGGGCCTGCGCGGGAAGCGCCACGTCGTCGAGGAGGATGCGGCCGGCGGAGGAAACATGGAGCCCGACGACGCAGCGGGCGATCGTCGTCTTGCCGCTCCCCGACTCGCCGACGAGGGCGACGCATTCGGCCGGCGACACACCGAACGAAATGTCGCGGGCGGCGACGACCTCGCCGTCGCGGCTGCGGAATCCGGCTGAGAGCCCCTCCACGGTAAGAAGTGGCGACCTGACCACCGACTCGACGTGGAGGAGCCTCGGGGCGATGTGGACAGCAGGCGTTTCGCGCCAGCGAATGCAGCGCACACGCTCGTCACCCGCCGCGACCTCGAGGACCGGCATCTCTCTCGTGCACTCTTCGGCAACGAGGTCGCAGCGGGGCGCGAACGCACAGCCCGTAGAGCGATCTCCCACGCCGACGGCAATGCCGGGGATCCCGACGAGAACGCGTGGGTCGACATGATCCGGAACGCTGGCAGCGAGCCCGCGGGTGTACGGGTGACGCGGGGCCTGGACGAGACGCGTGGCGTCTCCTTCCTCGACGATCCGCCCGGCGTACATGACCGCTATGCGGTCGGAGATCTCCGCGACGACGGCGAGATCGTGTGAGACGTAGACCATTGCCACATCGAGCTCGTCGCAGAGCCGGCGAACCTCGAGCAGGATGTGCGCCTGGGTGACGACGTCGAGCCCGGTTGTGGGCTCGTCGAGCACGACGAGCGGGGGCTCGCACACGAGCGCCATCGCGATCGCGAGCCGCTGCTGCTGACCACCCGAGAGCTGGTGGGGATAGCGCCGAAGGAACGCCTTCGTGCTCGGGAGCTGGACGCGCTCGAGGATCGACTCCACCGCCGCGTCGGCATCGAGGTCGGGTCGGTGGATCTCGACGAGCTCTCGAACGAGCGCACCGACCCGAATCGAGGGGTTGAGCGCCGTGCCGGGATCCTGCGAGATGTACGAGACGAGACGCCCGCGGAGGCCGCGCAGGTTCTTCTCGTCGCGCCCGACGAGCTCCTCGCCTCCGATCCTGACGCTGCCGCCCGAGATGCGTGCTCCAGCTCGCGCGTATCCGAGGAGTGCGACGCCGACCGTCGTCTTGCCGCTCCCGGACTCGCCGACGATCCCGAGGATGCATCCTCGTTCGACCGAGAAGTCGATGTCCTCGACGATCGGCGCACCGCCCGGGGTGACGACCGTGAGGCCCGAAACGACGACGCCCGTCATCGCCTGAACGTCTCGTCGATCGAGTGGCCCCGTGATCGCGCGACCGCGTCGGCGAGAACGTTGACCGAGACCGTGAGGAGCGCGATCATCAGAGCCGGCACGGTCACCGCCCAGTGGTTGAGCGTGAGCCCCGAGCGGTTCTCGCTGATCATCACCGCCCAGTCGGCGGTGGGAGGGGAGAGCCCGATGCCGAGGAAGTTGAGGCCGGCGACGAGGAGGATCGAAATCGTCAGGCGCGGCCCGGCGTCGGCGCTGATCGGACCCCAGATGTTCGGGAGGATCTCCCTGCGCAGGATGGAGAACGTGGAGTCACCCCGGGCCACGGCGGCTTCGACGAAACCACGGACACTGACGTCCTGTGTGGCGATCCGAACGATGCGCGCGATGTACGGAATATGGATCAGCGAGATTCCCACGATCACGACCGTCGGGCCCGAGCCGAAGCGCGACGCAAGCAGCAGGATCAGGAACAGGGCCGGGAACGCGAGCAAGACGTCGGCTGCGCGCATGATGATCGGGTCGACGATGCTCCGCGAGAAGCCGGCGATGAGCCCGAGGCTGGCGCCGATGAGATAGGCGAACCCCGTCGCGATGACGGCGAACACGATCACGTAGCGGCCCCCGTACAGGACCCGACTGAACACGTCCTCACCGAGGTAGTCAGTGCCGAGCCTGAACTCCGCGGACGGCTTCTCGTACGGTGGGCCGACGAGCGCGCTCTGCGAGTACGGCGCAAACCACGATCCGAAGAAGGCGATCGCCAGCAGGAACAGCAGCACCAGTGAGGCGATTCGGGCCGACCAGGAGTTGAACGCGCGGGGGAGGCGCCGCCTCGACCGGGCCGGGGCGGCGTCGCCGAGCTCGGGCTCGAGGGTGACCGTCATGCGTTCGTTCGGAGTTTCGGATTGAGGAGAATCACCGTCAGGTCTGCGACGATGTTGATCACGATGTAGACAACGGCGACGAAGAGGACGGCCGCCTGCACGACGGGGATGTCCCTCTGGGAGACCGCCTGCACCGTCGTCCGCCCGAACCCGGGATAGGCGAAGACGACCTCGACGATGGCGACACCGGCGAGCAGCCAGCCGACCGTGGCCGCGACGACCTGCACGGTCGTCCCGAGCGCATTGCGGAGCGCGTGATGCCAGATCACGCGACGCTCTGACACACCGTTGAGCCGGGCCATCTGCACGTACTCGGACTCCATCACCTCGAGCACGCCGACGCGCACCATGCGGACGAGATAGGCGAGCCCGGCGAGGGTGAGCGTCGCCACCGGGAGCACGAGCATGTCCGGGTGTCGAAGCGGGCTCTCACCCGGCGGAATGAGCGAGACGGGTGGAACGAGGTCGAGCTTGACGCCCACGAGCAGCGCGAGCAGGGTTCCGACGACGAACTCTGGAAGCGCGATCGCGGCGAGCGACGTGGATGACACCGCGTTGTCGACCTTGCTCCCGGCACGCACGCCGCTCCAGATGCCGAGCACGAGGGCGAGTGGAATGATCACGATCAGCGCAGCCAACGTCAGGGCCAGCGTGTTCATGAGCACCGGCCCGAGGACGCTCGATACGGGCTGGCCGCTCGCGAGCGAGTTTCCGAGGTCGCCCTGGAGAAACCCTCCGAGCCAGTCGGTGTACTGGCGGAGAATCGGCTTGTCGAGGCCGAGCTCGAGCCGCAGCTGGGCGAGCGCCTCGGGCGTCGCAAACCTGCCGAGAATCGCTCGCGCCGGATCTCCGAGCGCCTGCGTGGAGACGAAGACGAGCGTCGAGACGACGAGGATCAGGCCGACCCCGACAAGGAGCCGCCGGCCGGTGTAGCCCACGAGCGGGTGGATTCGCATCCCGCTTTTCTGTTGCGACGCGTGTGCGGGTTCCTGGATCGACATCGGTCAGCTCGATCGGGGACCCGGCGCGTTGCCGGGTCCCCGATCCGTGGCCGCGCGAGCCCAGGAGGAGGGCGCCCGCAGACACCGTGTGTTCAGGCGATCCACCAGTCCTGGGGCTGCATGTTGAACCCCGGGAGCGGAACCGCACCCCTGACCTTCGGCGAGAGCGCGTTGATGTCCGAGCCGAATCCCCAGATGATGTAGCCGGACTCGTCCCAGACCGGCCGCTGGAGCGCCCGGTAGGCAGCATTGCGTCGCGCGTCATCGGTGATCCCCTGAGCCTTACCGAAGGCCGCCTGCCAGGCCGGGCGGTTCCAGTTCGTCTCGTTGTAGCTCGCTCCCTTGAAGAGCGCTTGCGGTGCCCAGGTCTGGAACTGACCGCCCCAGGCCGACTGGTAGGCCGGAACCTTGAGGTACTTGTCGTTCGAGAAGTAGCTGTCTGCCGGCAGCTTTTGCAGGTCGATCGTGACACCTGCGGCCTTTGCCTGCTCCTTCCAGGCGGTCGCCGACTCGAGCATCCCCGGAAGAGCGCTCGAGGTGAACAGCTGGAACTGCAGATCCTCGGCGCCGGCTGCCTTGAGGAGGCTCTTTGCCTTCTCCGGGTCGTACTTGTGCTGTGGCAGCGACGCGTTGTACGACGGGCCGCCCTTGCCGGGAATGTCGTTGCCGACGGCCCCGAGTCCGAGGAAGACGTTTCGTACCATCGCAGGCCGGTCAACGGTGAGCTTGAGAGCCTGCCTGACGCGCTTGTCCTTGAAGGCCGGTGCGGTCTCCTGGACGTAGAACGGCACGAACGAGCCGTTGAGCGTCGAGACGACGAGCTTCACTTTCGAGTTCTTCGCGTTGGCCTTGGCGGCGGTGTAGTCGATGTTGTAGGCGCACTGGATCTGTCCGGTAAGGAGCGCGTTCAGCCGCTGGGTCGGGTCGGGGATCGGGACCATGTTGAGCTCGCTCAGATAGACCTTTCCCCAGTAGTTGTCGTTGCGCACGAGCTCGGTGCGACGCCCCGCAGTGAACTTCTGCAGCTTGAACGGCCCGGTGCCGTTACTCGTGGTGAACTTCGTCGTACCCTTGGCGACGATGTAGCCCCCCTGGGCGAGATAGCCCTTGAAGTCGCCGATCGGCTGCTTGAGCTTGAACAGCACCTCGTACGTCGAGAGCTTCTTCAATCCGGCGGGGTCGATCGCCGAGAAGGACGATGCGGCCTGCGCCTTGTTCTTCGGGTTGAGCATGTACTTGAACGAGTAAATCACGTCGTCGGCCGTGAGCGGCTGACCGTTGTGGAACGTCACTCCGCGGCGAAGCGTCACCTTCCACTCACGAGCCGTCTTGCCCGGTGTCGCAGCAATGGCGAGGTTGCCGCGCGGCACAAGCTTCGCGTCATTGCGGTAGAGCGCATCGTAGGTGAACTGGGCGCGAAGGGCCTCCATGAAGAGCGGAAGCTGGAACGGGTTCAGTGTCTCGGTCGCCCCGCCGTCGTTCATGCCGATCGTGACGGAGCCGCCCTTCTTCGGCCTGGCCGCGCCCTGAAGCAGGGCCGCCTGGGCACGATCACCGAGAAAGGACGGCAGTGCGAGCAGCGCTCCTGCCGCGACGCCGCCTTCGATCAAACGTCGCCTGCTGATGCCCTGACTCTCGTCGAGCATCGCGTCGTACGGCGATTCATCCATGAAACCCCTCCTTCAGAAGAAGTGTTACGCCTCTGGCGTATCGGACGATGGTTTTGGTGCGGTTGTTGGTGCGGTCGTTGCGGAGCCTTCCGTGTCGTCGATCGTCCTGTGCCTCGTCGCGGCATCTCCGACGAGGAGCGCAGCGCTTGTGGCGTCCCGAAGTTGCTCGCCGAAGAGCTCGGAGTACTGCGGGTCATCGATGAAGGCGAAGTGGTTCCGGACCGCGAGGTCGACCTCGCGCTCGTCGCCCTGCCGGAGGGCGTCGAGGATCGCGCGCTCGGGCGCCGACTTGTAGAACTCGGCGTTGTCGACGGCGGGCGGAAGCGAGCTCGCGAGCACGATTCGCTTGATCGGGCCGAGCAAGGTCATGAGGACGGGCATGTGCGTCGCGTCGAGGATCGCGTTGTGGAACGCCCCGTGTGCGTCGAGTGCGGCGAGCCAGTCCTTCTCTAGAACCGCCTGTTCGAACACGTCCAGATGACCCTCCATCCGCTCGAGGTCCTCCTCTGTCCGTCGCGTCGCCGCAACGAGCGCGATCATCCGCTCGATTGCCGCTCGCGCCTGGGCAACCTCGCCGACCGACGCGTGCGAGCGGATCAGCGAGAGCATGATCGCATCGCTGTACGCCTCGTCTCCGTGGGGCGAGACGAGCGTTCCGACGCCCTGCTTGACCTCGACGAGCCCGCGTGCCTGCAGCGTCCGGAGGGCATCGCGGACCACCGACCGGCTGACGCCGAGCTGGTCGCCGAGCTCGTCGTGTGGCGGAAGAAGATCTCCGGCCGGAAGCTCCCCCGCGAGGATGCGATTCTCGAGCAGCCCGGCCACCTGTTCTGAGAGGGAGGCGCGGCCGATCCGGGGCAAGACTTCAGACATGTGATGGCATATATATCACCCAAGTGCAACAAAGTCGAGAGCATCTGGGTCACTCCTCGCTCCCGGCACGGATCGATCGTCAGTACCCCTCCACCGGATCGACGACGCCGAGCAGCGGGCTCCCGACCGCGAATCGCTTCAGGTTTTCCTCGACCCGCACACCGAGCGGGATCGTGTGGGAGTCGTACGGGTGGGAGACATGCGGTGTGACGAGCGCGTTGTCGAGCGTCCAGAGCGGATGACCAGCGGGGAGCGGCTCCGGGTCGGTGACGTCGAGACAGGCGGCCCCGAGGAGCCCCGCGCGAAGCGCACGCACCAGTGCCTCGGTGTCCACGAGCCCGCCGCGACCGACGTTGACGAGTCCGCCGTCCGGCCCGAGTAGCTCGAGCTGACGGGAGCCGATCATCCGATTCGTGGCCGGCGTGAGGGGCGCCGCGAGGACAGCATAGGTGCTTGCGGCGAGAAGCTCGTCGAGCTGTCCGGCGTCGAGGGAGCGGTCGGCACCGGGCACCTCGCGACCGGTTCGGGTCAGCGCGATCGTCGTCACCCCGAGCGGCTCGAGGAGCTCGATCAGCCGCTCGCCGATACCGCCGGCACCGACGATCCCGACCGTTGCGCCCCGAAGAGTTCGAGCAGGCACCGCGCCCCACGTCCTCGCGTGTGCTGCCCGGGAGAGGTGTTTCGCGGCCGCGAGGAGGAGCGCGAGCGCGTGTTCTGCGACTCCATCGGCGTACGCCCCCTGGGCAGCGGCCCAGATCCGCGATCCGTCGACCAAACCGCTCTCGAGCCAGTGCTCGACGCCGGCGGAGTCGAGCTGCACGAGCTCGACGCGGTCGTGCAGGATCTCGGCGAGTGTCTCTGGACCAGCCGACGCCGATGACCAGACGATGACGTTCGCCTCCTCGACCGCTGCCGGTGACCCACCCGCACGATCGACTGCAGCAACGAGCTCCGGCGGTCGATCGGGCCCAACCCAGACCCGGAGGCTTCGTGTCGATGCGCTCATCGCGCGAATGCCAAAGCGACGTTGTGACGGAGGATCGTCGCGGCACCGTCGTCACCCAACAGCTCGCGCAGACGGTCGGCGAACGTCCGGTAGAGATAGCGGTGATCCGCCGCGTACTGGGACGAGGGTGGGTTGACGACGACGGTCGCGTCCGTCGAGACGAGCACGCGATCGGTGTGACCCGAAGCCACGAGCGCCTGGATGGACGCGAGCACCGTTCCCTCCGGGTCGGGAAGCACGTCGGGGTCGGCGAGACCGCTGAAGCCGTCGAACTGGATCATCACGCCCCGCTGCGCGAGCGCAGCATGGTCAGCCGGCATCGCGTATTGCGCATGGGCCCACACGAGCCGTCGCAGGTCGAACCCTTCCTGTTCGAGCGCGTCGGCGACCGAGCTCGTCGACCGACCGGAGATGCTGTGGAGACCGATCGCGCATCCCGAGGCCCGGGCGCTGCGGGCCGCCGCACGGTGGACAACGCGCTCGAGCGCGGAAGGTGCATCCCCCCGAACCGCGATCTTGACGAACCCGGCGCGTCCTGTACCACCGTCGATGCCCTCAGCGAGCTCGCGCTCGAACAGCGCGGCCAGCTCGTCGACCGAAGACCCCGCGAGGGCCGGAGGAATCAGGTCGCCGTAGATCCCCGTCGCGCACATGATCGGAACGCCTGAACGCTGCGACACCGCGGCGAGCAGGGGCACGTCGCGACCGACGCCGAGGCAGGTCCAGTCGATGAGGAGGTCGGCGCCGTCCTTTGCGAGGTCATGCAAGCGCTCCGTGCACGCGTCCTCAACGGCGTTTCTATCGACGCGCATGTAGCCAGGATCGTGTGGACCGAGAAAATCGACGAAGAGGTGCTCGTGTGGCAGTGGCCGAAGCACGGACGGGCCGGGAACCTCGCCGAGCACGGTGACGAACGCATTCGCCATGGCTCAGACGAACATGGTGCTCAGTCGCTGCTCCTCGGCGAGCTCCGCCATTGCTGCCTCGTCGGGGCGCGCCGTGAACCGCTCTGCGGCGTCGATGACCCGGGCGAGCAACTCGATGTCACTGGGACCATTGAGAAAGACGCCCGGCTCGCCGAGGATCCAGTGGACGGCGAGGTCGATGTGCGCTTGCTCGTGCAACGGCTCGTACCACGTGCCCGCCGTCGGCTCCTTCGAGCCCCACGGCCCTCGTGCGATCCCCTTGATCGTCTGCACCGCGATGTTCCGGGCGCGGCACGTCGTGAGCACCTGCTCCACATCGGGCGCGTACTGAGTGTCCTGCATGATCACGTGGCTGAACGGGAAGAGAACCGAATCGAAGGAGAATCGCTTGAGGCTCCGGCGATGCATCTCGGCGACCGTCAACCCGTGCCCCGTGACGCCGATGAACCGGACGAGCCCCTCGTCGCGGGCCTCGATCGCGGCCCGGAGCGCTCCTTCCTCGCTCATTGCGAGGTCCCACTCTGCGGGATGGACGAGGCAGTGGAGCTGGATCAGGTCGACCTGATCGACACCCATGCGCTCGAGCGACCGGCGGATCTCCTCGCGCGCGGCTGTATAGGACCGCTCTCCCGTCTTCGTGGCAAGGAAAAACCGGCTCCGATGCTCCCGGAACCACGGTGCGAGACGGAGCTCCGAGTCGCCGTAGCTCGCGGCGGTGTCGATGTGGTTGATCCCGCGATCGAGGAGGAGCTCGAGCGCCTCGTCTGCCTCGCGCTCGGTTGCGCTGCCGAGTGCAGCGGCACCGAAGATGACGCGGGTGCTGTCATGCCCCGTTGACCCGAAGGGAATCCGCTCGATCATCGTTCAACCCTACCGCAGACAGGAAAGCGCGCCCTCATGCCGCCGCTCCAAACGGCAACCACGCCGCCTGGGCCTCGAGCATCCGGTCGACGAGCCCGCGAATCTCGGGCAGCGTGAGCATCGCCCCGGTGAGTGGATCGAGGGCCACGGCGGCATGAACGAGCGAAGGGTCTCGTTCGAGTGCGGCACGCACGACGAGGCGCTGTACCGCAATGTGCGTTTCGTTCAACGACGACATCGGCGCGCAGACCGAACCGTTCCGCGAGGCCCGTGATCTCACCGCACGTCCGCCTCGCGGCTGCTCGGTCGAGGTCGTAGAGGACGAGCTGGCTCTCGCGCAACGCGGGTCGAGCGAGCACGTCGCGCGTGAAGCGCAAGGGGAACTCCCATCCTCCCGCGCCGATGATGACGATCCGCACGTCTACGTCCTCCTCTCGAGGTTGTCCGGGTTGGCCCGCAGCGGTAGGTGTGCTCGCACGGAGCTGCGATTCCACGCAGTGGTATGACGTCTTACAGCATATATATTACACCTCGATGAGTGGTGGCCCGACAATGGAGGACGAATGAGCACTGCACGACCTGCCGAGGCGACTGACACGTTCGGCCGCGTAGACGTCGTCTGCATGAACGCCGGCACCAACCTCCCCGAGGCTCCGCTCGCCGAAACGACGGATGGTGCCTCGTGAGCGGGGAGCCGCGCATCGAGACGCTGCACGCCGGCTTCGGTTTCGCCGAGGGGCCGGTCATCCTTCCCGACGGTGCGATCGCATTCTGCGACGGAACGAACGGCCTCGTGCTCGGTCTGCACGAGGGACGCGTCACCACGATCGGTGCCGTGGGCGGCTCACCCAACGGCCTCGCTCTCGGCTCCGACGGAGCGCTCTATGTCGCGCAGATGGGAAGCTTGCCCGGCGTTCTGCCTCTCGTTCCGCCCTCGGTGCAGCGTCTCACGCTCGACGGCAGAGTCACGACGGTCGCGGCGGATGCCGATGGTCGGCCGCTCGTCGCTCCGAACGACCTCGCGTTCGGCCCCGATGGGCTGCTGTACGTCACCGAGTCGGGCGACCCCGACTACCTGAACCCCGTCCTGCCCGGACGGATCTTCGTGATCTCCGACACGCGTGTCGATCAGGTGTTGGAGCTTGCACCGTGCTTCACGAACGGCATCTGTTTCGACGCGGAGGACAGGCTCATCTGGACCGAGACGGCGACGAGGCGTGTCTGCCGCCTGGACGGGGACAGCGTCGAGGTGCTCGCGATCCTTCCAGAGACCTCGATTCCGGACGGGCTCGCTGTGGGCGCGGACGGTCGCCTCTTCGTCGCCACCGTCACGTCCGGAGGAATCACGGTGCTTTCCGCCGAGGGCGAGCTGCTCGATCACGTCGCCGTCGGGGCAGAGCCAACGAACTGCGCTTTCGATGGCGCGAGGCTCGTCGTCACGGCCTTCACCCCGGGCACCGAACCTCCGGACGGGCACCTTCTCGCGTTCGAGACGGACACGACGGGTCTTGCGCTCCAGGCCGGAACGCTGCAGAGATAGATGAACAACACGATCGGCATCAGCACGTTCGCCCGGGCTTTCGCCTACGACGAATGGCCGAGACGACCAAGAGCCGTTGGGTCGACCATCACCGGCGGGCGGGACACCAACCCGCCGAGCGACTTCGAGGTGTGTCCGGACACGAGAGGTCAGCCGTAGGTGACCGGGGAGTAGCCGCCGTGGGGCGATGGCGCATCGGGCGCAAGCTCGAAGCCGAACAGCTGCCGCACGACCGGATCGTCGCTCTCGAGGATGTAGTCGGGGAGCGGAGTCTTGTAGAAGTCGTCCATGCGCTTGATCCAGTAGTGGCCGAAGTACGGGAACAGTGCTCTCCTTGGCTGCCCACTCTCGTTCCGGCCGCCCGAGTGCCAGAGTTGCGCGTTGAAGATCGCCCCGGTGCCCGCCGGCACCTCGACGAGAACCTCATCGGGATGCGCCTGTCCTGATTCCTCCGTGGTCGGTTGGCGACTCCAGCGGTGGCTCCCGGGGATCACGAGGAGCGGACCGCGCTCCGGCACCATGTCCTGGAGGTAGATGGCCGAGTTGGCGGTCACGAGCGGGTCGCTGAAGAAGTCGAAATCGGCGTGCCAGCTGCGGAACGCTCCCATCCCGGGCCTCGTCTCGAGGGCGTCGTAGGCAAGGAGCTGAACGTCGTCGCCGATGCAGGCGCGCGCTGCCTCGAGGAGGCGTGGCTGCGTGAGCACGTCGAAGAACCGCTTATCCTGCAGGAGATTTCGCTCGTGGTACTTGGTGATCGCGCCCCCCGATGTAACGGCGCCGCCCTCGAGGCCGTCGAACGCGTCGTGGAGCCCAGCGAGCGTTGCGCTGTCCAGGAGGTCCGGGATCACGACGTACCCGACGTCGGAGAACCGGGCGAGATCGGTGTTGAGCGAGGTCATCAGCTGAGGCTCCTTTGCGGCCGAGTGCGATGAGACATATGACGACATATATATTACTTCACGATGAAGATCGTCGGCGTTGAGACCTATCGTGTCGATGTTCCTGTCGCTCCGATCGAGTGGCGGGCCGGCCTTCCCCGCATTCTCGCCGTCAACCTCCACCTCTGCTGCGGTGTCCGGAATACGACGTACTACGAGTCGATCGTTGCGAACCCCGTCGTGCGCGAAGCCGGAATCGATGCGGAGGGATTCATCGCCGCACCCACGCAACCGGGCATCGGCTTCGATGCCGCGGTCGAGGGGCTTGTCGCGAAACCATGAGACGCACGGAGAAGAAGCGGAAAGCGTTCGGCAGGAGAACGGGACCGGAAAGGCTGTCGTGACGCGCGTCAAGCTCGCGACCGCCGACCTCGCGATCACGATCGATCCCGCCCACGGTGGGGTCATCTCGTCCGCGGTGGCGCGCCGTGCAGGTGTCGAGCTCCTGTTCCAGGCGCCGTGGGCTCCCGGGCCATTGGCGCACGCCGGCCAGGACGAGGAGGCGTGGACGACCGCCTGGCAGGGAGGCTGGAACGTCCTCTTCCCGAACGCCGGCGCTGCCTGCGCAGTTGACGGCCGCACGCATCCGTTCCATGGAGCAGCGTCGTTCGCGCCATGGGCCATTGTCGACCGAAACGACGCCGCCGTGCGGCTTCGCTGGGGGAACGGCGACGGCCTGAAGATCGAGAGGGAGATCTCGGTCATTGCCGGAACCGTGCGCGTCGAGAACGTCGTCGGGAACGAAGGCCCTCGCCCTGCTCCATTCATGCTCGTCGAGCACCTCATTCTCGGTGGTGAGGTTCTCGGCCCTTCGACGCGGATCCGGATCGAGGGAGCAAGGATGATCGAGCTGGCGAACGAGGGCCATCGCACCGGCAGCGAGGACGAGTGGCCCCGGATCGTCCGTGATGGAGTGCCCGACGACTGGAGCGCGAGACCGCCCGACCACTCGGCCCGGTACGGGGCGATCCACGCCTTCACCGATCGAGCTCTTTGGGTCGAAGTGCCCGAACGGAGGCTCGAGCTGCGGATCAGCTGGCCCGAAGGGTTTCCGTACCTCTGGTTCTGGGAAGAGCGAGCCCGGGAGACCGCACCGCCATGGAAGCGAAGTGCAGTCTGTCTCGGGCTCGAGCCCTCAACCTCTGCGACCGGCGAGGGGCTCGCCGCCGCGCTCGCGCGCGACGACACCCCGGTGCTCGAGCCCGGAGCCGAGGCGCGCACCGTCGTCCAACTCGACATGACGACGTGAGAGCCGCACCGCGTCGTCCTCGCCCGACCGGCCAGCGCTCGGGATAGCCGCCGTGCGTTTCTGGCCCACACGGGCGAGGCCGGCTCGCCTGCTCGTGCTCGCCTGCTGCGTCGCGTTCCTCGACGGCGTCTTCATCTCGGCGGTGGCGCCGCTTTTGCCTGCGTACGTCGACGATCTCGACATCGGTTCGGGGCTCGCGGGCGTGCTCTCGGCGTCGTACAGCGTCGGCCTGCTCATGGCGGCCCTTCCCGCCGGGATCATCTCCGTGAAGTACGGCCCTCGCCCCGCACTTCTCGCGGCATTGGTGGTCCTGTCGGTCTCCAGCATCGCCTTCGGATTCGCAACGACCTACCCCGCGCTCCTCGTGTCGAGAGGGCTCGAGGGGATCGCAAGCGCGTTCGCCTGGACCGCGATGCTCGGCTGGCTCATCGCCGTGACGGACGTGGGGCAGCGCGCACGGCTCTTCGGTGTCGTCTTCGGGGCGGCGTTCGCAGGGTTCACGCTCGGTCCTGTCCTCGGAGGCCTGGCAGCGACCGCCGGCACCGAGGCCGTCTTCGGAGCAGTTGGCCTGGCCTCGGCCGCGATCTGCCTGCCACTCCTTCGCACGCCCGCGCCCGCCCGCGCTGAACCGCGCTCGATGGGCACCTACGGGCACCTGGCCCGGCAGCCCCTCGTGCGCTACGCACTCTGGCTGCAGGCGCTCCCCGGACTGGTCTTCGGGGCGGTCGGCCTCGTCGTCGCGCTCCGTCTGTCCGAGCTCGGCGGAGGCCCGTTACTCATCGCCGCCGGGTTCTTCGTCGCCGGGCTCTTCCAGGTGATCTCGATGCCGCTCGTGGGTCGCTGGATCGATGTGGTCGGCACCGCGAAGCCGATCAGGGTCGGCCTGCTCGCCTCGTCGGTCGCAGCTCTGGCGCTCCTACTTCCCGAGCAGGCCATGGTGCTTGCGATCCTTTTTCCGTTCCTGTGGGTTCTCTTCTCCATCGTGTTGACACCGGCAACAGTGGTGCTCACGAGCAACGTCGAGGCCGCCGGGGGAGACGCGTCGTTCGGGTTCGCCATGATGAATCTCGCCTTCGCGCCCGGCGCGATCGTCGGAGCAGTCATGGCCGGCGTCCTCCGTGACCTCAGTGGCGACCTCGCGTCGATGGCGCTCGTCTCTGCGTTCTGCGCCGGAACAGTGCTCCTGACCGCGCGCGGGTTCGTCCCCACGAGTGACGTCCCACGCCCAAGGACGGACGAGGCGTGATCACTCCTCGCCCGGCCATTCCACCGATCATGGAACGATGAGACCGTGAGCATGAATCCGACATCGAGAGTGCGCCTCGGCACGACGTCGCTGGAGGTGACCCTGCTCGGGCTCGGGACGGCACCGCTCGGCGACCTCTACGAAGCCGTCGGGGACGACGTCGCCGAGGCGACGGTCACGACGGCGGTCGAGCTCGGGCTCGGGCTCGTGGACACGGCTCCGCTCTACGGCAGCGGGTCGGCCGAGCGGCGGGTCGGTCGGGCTCTCGCCTCGGTCGACTCGAGCTCGGTCACCGTGGCAACGAAGGTCGGCCGCCTCCTGCGCCACGTCGATGGCGTCGGCATGAGCCCGGTCTTCGACTTCTCGTACGACGGCGTGATGCGGTCGGTCGAGGAGAGCCTCGAGCGACTGGGTCTCGACCGCGTCGACATCCTGCACATCCACGATCCCGACGACCACCACGACGAGGCACTAGCTGGTGCTTACGCGGCACTCGACCGGCTCCGGTCGGAGGGGTCGATCGGCGCGGTCGGCGCCGGGATGAACCAGGCGGAGATGCTGGCGCGATTTGCGCGCGAGGAAAACTTCGACTGCTTCTTGCTGGCCGGTCGCTACACCCTGCTCGACCAGGGAGGGCTTGCGGAACTGCTGCCGGTCTGCGTCGAACGAAACATCGCGATCATCGCCGGCGGCGTCTACAACAGCGGCCTCCTTGCCGATCCGCGGCCGGGCGCTCGGTTCGATTACGAGCCGGCGTCCGCCGCGCTCGTCGCGCGAGCCGTGCAACTGCGCGAGGTGTGCGATCGCCACGACGTGCCGCTCAAGGCAGCGGCGATCCAGTTCCCGCTCGGGCACCCTGCCGTCGCCACGGTTGTGATCGGCGCCCGCTCTCCGGCCGAGCTGATCGAGAACGTCGCGATGTTCCGCCACCCGATCCCGGCACAACTGTGGGACGAGCTCCGCGCGGAGCGGCTTCTCCCCGAGGAGGTGCCGACGCCCCGATGACCGTCGTCACCCCGCCGTTTGCGAGTCGTCTGGAGCCGGCAGTCCTCGGCGGCGGATTCGAGCTGCCCGACTCCTGGGTCTGGTGCGGCGCACCGATCCGAGGCGAGGACGGCCTCTACCACCTCTTCGCCTCACGCGTGCCGAATCGGGACCACCTACGACGGCCCGACGCCAACGCCGGTGAAGCAAGAGCTCCGGAGCTCGCCCCGTTCCCACGCGACGTGGGCGCGCAAACGCATCGGCCTCGCCTCGAGCACGAGCGTTTACGGCCCCTGGAAGCGACTCGACGATCCACTGCTCGAGCCCCGCCAAACGGCAGCCGACTCCCTGGCTCTACCGCGGCACACCGGCCCATGTCGAGGACCCGCTCCTCTGGGTCGAGGATGGACGTGTCCAGGCCCTGATGAAGGACATGACCGGCGAGATCTGCGGCGAGAAGTTCGCCGGCATCCACGTCACCAGTGCCGACGGCCTCGAGTGGGACTTCGACAAGGCGACACTCGCCTACTCGAGGACGCTCCGCTGGAGCGACGGCCACACCACCGAGCAGGCGTTCCTCGAGCGGCCGCAACTGCTGCTCGAGGACGGCGTCCCGACCCACCTTTTCTGCGCGACGGCCGAGGGCACGAGCGATGACCACTCCGATGTGACGCGAACATGGAACGTTGTACTCCCGATCAGGTCCGCCTGACCGTGCGGTCACGATCGTCGACGCACACCCACACTTTGCCGAGGTCGTCGACACCACGCGCGAGTTCACCGCGTCGTTTACGGAGGAGGAGCGACGGATGATCTTCGGTGGCAACGCCTCGAGGTTCTACGGCCTCGCCGCGAAGCCCGGCGCGCAGCACGCTGACGCCAAGCTCGAGCCTGCGTTCGACTGAGCCTGAGGCTCGAGACGCAATCTCCGCCACGGTGAGCGGCCGATCCGATCAGCTCTGAACGCGGCCCGTCTCGTAGGCCCACATCGTGATCTCGACCCGGTTTCGCGCATCGAGCTTCGCCATCAGGCTCGCGAGATGCGTCTTCACCGTGCTGAGGCTGATGAACAGCTCCGCGGCGATCTCGGCGTTCGTGTGCCCACTCGCCACCGCGACGAGGACCTCCTCCTCCCGCGCGGTGAGTGGCTCACGCGGATCTGCCGGTGCTCGCGCGCGATCGGTGGAGGAGAACTCCGCGAGGAGCCGCACCGTGACGTTCGGCGCGATCAACGCATCGCCGCTCGCGGCAGCATGAATCGCCTGGATCAGAAGTTCGGGGCCGGCGTCCTTCAGCAGAAAGCCACGCGCGCCCGCCTTCAGCGCGCCGTGCACGTACTCGTCGAGGTCAAACGTCGTGATCACGACGACCGCCAACGGATCCGCCACGTCGTGCCCGGCAAGCTGACGGGTCGCCTCGATCCCGTCCAGCTCGGGCATCCTGATGTCGAACAGGCAGACGTCGGGGCGCAGGCTCCGGGCGAGCGCCACGGCGGCACGCCCGTCGGCGGCCTCGCCGACAACCTCGATGTCGGGCTGGGCGTCGAGGATCATGCGCAGCCCGATCCGGATGATCTCCTGGTCGTCCGCGATGACCACCCTGATGCTCATACGAGCGAAACTCCCCGCGGCACGACTGCAGCGACGGTCCAGCCCCGCACGGGTGAAGGGCCGGCTTCGAGCGTGCCGCCGAGCAGCGTGGCCCGCTCGGTCATTCCGGCGAGGCCGTAGCCCACGATCCCCGATTCCGGACGGCTCGTGCCGTCGTCCTCGACGGTGAGACGTACGACAGCGTCGTCCCCTACGACGCGCACCGTGATGCAGGTCGCGTCGCGCGCGTGGCGCGTCGCGTTGGTGATCGACTCCTGCGCGATGCGGTAGATCGCGGCGTCGACCGACGGTCCGATGTCCTGAAGATCGCCCTGGATGTCCACCTCGATCCGAGGCGGCCCGTCGAACGCCCTGGCGAGCTGCTCGATGTCGGCCACGCCCGGCGTCGGCGCGAGGTCGGCGTGCTCTCCCTTGCGCAGAACACCGACTATCAGCCGCATCTCCGCGAGCGCCCGCGAGGCTTCGTCCTCGATCACCGCGAGAGCATCGACAGCGGCGTCCGGATCGGTCTTCGAGAGGTAGCGGCCGGCCTGGGCGCGGAGGATGACGGCAGAGACGTGATGGGCAACGCTGTCGTGCAGGTCCCGGGCGAGGTGCTCGCGCTCCCGGAGCTTGACCTGCTCGAGGCTTCGCTCTCGTGACACGAGGACAGCGCGGACCGCCGTACCGAGCGCCGCGGGAAAGAGCAGGAACACCAAGGCGACGGTCGCTTCGACAACGCCCGTGAAGTCGCCGATGATCGCGAGCGTGTACGACGTGAGCATGAAGCCGAGGCCAATGACGATCTCCCGGCCCGAGCCGAAGCGAAAGAGCGCGTACGGGAGCAGCAAGACGAACGCGGTCGAGTAGAGCCCCGGGGGCCGGACACCGGCGGCGAGCGCCGCCGCGTCCAGCGCCGCGAGCGCACCGAAGGCGATCTCGACGGACACAAGAGGGTGCGTGCGACGCACGAGCAGCGTGAACACGAGTCCCACGCAGAGCACGAGCGCTGCGGGCCGCCAGACGACATCGGCGCGGAGGACTCCCTCGCCGATCGCAGTCGGCACGAGCACCGCGACGAGCACCCAGTCGCGCCAGACCCGCTTGGGTGGGTGCGGGACCCGGGGCTCGGCCCACAGCTGACGGAGGGCGGTGCTGACCACCGACGCAGCGTAGCTCTCTGCATCAGCGGGCGACATCGGACGAAAGGATGAGCTGAAGACCGTTCCATCGGCCACCCCGATCGGGCCGAGAAGCCGATGTGCGAGGCGCCGCCGAGGCCCACGATGACATTGGTCAGTCACCGACTGACGATCAACAACCGCCGAATGGAAGGTATGCCGATGTCGAGAGCCCTCTACCTGATCGGTGGGTTTGCAGCCCGCCGCCCGTTCACGGTCATCGCGTCGTGGGCTCTTCTCGCCACGCTCCTGATCGTGGCGGCCGGCGCCTTCGGGCAGCGGCTCAGCGACTCCTTCACGGCACCCGGCCTCGACTCGCAGAAGGCGACCACCATGCTCGCCTCGGCCCGGTCTGATCAGGCAGGGCTTACGGCCCAGGTCGTCGTGACCCCGCACGGCGACGGTGACACGTTCCGCAACTCCGCAGCTGCCCGCGTCGCTCTTGCCGACCTCGAAGCCTCCATCGCGGGCCTGCCCCACGTGCTCGGAACGAGCGACCCGGCCGGAGGGCTTACAGCCGGGGGCGCGCCGCTCCTCGGAGAAGTATCGGCGGACGGACGGGTTGCCATCATCCGCGTTCAGTACCCGGAGATCGAACGTCTCTCCGCCGATGATCTGGCAAACCTCAAGGGCCTCGTCGCCGACTCCCGGGTGGGATCGGCACTCCAGATCGAGGCCGGCGGTGACCTCTTCGCAGCGTTCGAGGTAGCCGCGACGAATATCGGCGAGATCATCGGCCTTCTCGTCGCGGCGATCATCCTCCTCCTCGCGTTCGGGTCGATCATCGCCATGGGGCTGCCGATCGGGATCGCGATCTTCGGTATTGCCGTCGGTGTCAGCTCGATGGGGCTCCTCGCCTATCTCGTGGACGTCCCCAGTTGGGCACCCGTCCTTGCGAGCATGGTCGGCCTGGGCGTGGGAATCGACTACGCGCTCTTCCTCGTGACCCGCCACCGCGGCTACCTCGCCGACGGCCTGACGGTCGAGGAGTCGGCCGCCCGCGCCGTCTCCACCGCCGGCCAGGCCGTGGTCTTCGCCGGCGGCACCGTCGTCGTCGCGATTCTCGGCCTCGCGGTGGCCGGCGTCCCGGCGATGACCGCCGCTGGGATGGCCGTGGCTCTGGTCGTGTTGATCATGGTTCTCGCGTCGATCACGCTGCTGCCGGCTCTCCTTCGCCTGGCAGGACATCGCATCAACGGAATCAGACGACGGCCGGACACGAGCCCGAAGGGCGACAGGGCCGAGCGACGATGGGAGCGCTGGGGACTGCACGTCTGTCGGCATCCCTGGCCGTACCTGGTCGGCGTCGCCGGCGTGCTGGTCGCGCTCACGGTGCCGGTACTCGGCCTCCAGGTGGGCATGCCGGACGACGGCTCGCTCCCCGGGAGCCGCACCGAGCGGCGGGCCTACGACCTCACCGCACGAGCGTTCGGCCCGGGGTTCAACGGCCCACTGCTCGTCGCCGTCGATGCCTCGCGGAAACCGTCCGTCGTCGGCCCGCTACGCGACGCCATTGCCGCCGACCACGGAGTTGCTGCGATAGCGCCGACCGTGAGGCACGCCGGAGTCGCCACGCTCGTCGTCTTCCCGACGACCGGCCCCCAGGACGCCGCGACCTCCGCGACGCTCGTGCGACTTCGTGAGAACGTCCTCCCACGGGTCCTCGGCGACGGCCCCGCAGTCGCTCACGTCGGTGGGCGCACTGCAAGCGTTGTAGACATCGGACAACGGGTGCAGGATCGCCTCCCGCTCTTCATTGCCGCCGTCGTCACGCTGTCGTTCCTGCTCCTGACGCTCGTCTTTCGATCGATCATCGTGCCGCTCAAGGCTGCGCTCCTCAACCTGCTCGGCGTCGGCGCCGCCTACGGGGTGCTCGTGATGGTGTTCCAGTGGGGTTGGGGAGCCGGCCTGATCGGGCTGGAATCGGAGGTGCCGATCGTCTCGCTCCTGCCCATGTTCATGTTCGCGATCCTCTTCGGGCTCTCGATGGATTACGAGGTCTTCCTCCTCTCTCGCGTGCGGGAGGAGTATCTGATCTCGGGAGACAATCGTCAGTCGATCGTCCGGGGCATCTCGAGCACCGCAAGGGTGATCACGTCGGCGGCATTGATCATGATCTCGGTCTTCCTCGGCTTCGTTCTCGGCGACGACCCCGGGACGAAGATGTTCGGCCTCGGTCTCGCGATCGCGATCTTCATCGACGCCACGCTCGTGCGGATGGTTCTCGTGCCGGCCACGATGAGCCTCCTCGGCGACGCCAACTGGTGGCTCCCTCGTTGGCTCGACCACCGGTTGCCGTCCATCGACGGCACGGCAGCGCCCGTCGACGCCTCGTCAGCCGCGTAGGGAGGGGCTCTCCACGTCCAGCTTGCGGAGGATGCAGAGGACGGCTCCGACATCGCTCATCTCGTCGCTCTTCGGGAGGTACGGGCGCGGTTCGGAGACGTGCAGCGCCTCGCAAGCGCCTTCGGTCACGAGTCCCTCGATCAGCGCATGGCAGCCCCGCTCGACCCAGACGTCCTCGCGCTGCGAGAAGGCGATCGTGCCGCCAGGGCGCACGAGGCGAAGGAACTCCCGCAACGTCGCCTTCGTGTGGGGGAGATAGGTCAGGACTCCGACGCAGTTCAACGCGTCGAACGCGTCGTCTGGAAACGGGATCGGCAACTGCTGCAGGTCGACCTCGACGACACGCTCGTACGCCCCGGTCGCCCCCGCGTGCGCGAGTGCGTTGGGGGAGAGGTCGCACCTCGATCGGATCGGTCGACGCGATCCGGAGCTTGCCGTCTGCGACCGAGCTTTCGGCGTCCTCACTCACGACACGGAGTATCCCACGAGCTCCCGGCTTGCACTGGCCGGTACTCCGACCGGGTACGCGACGCGTGCAGGAGGCCGAACGTCGCCCACGAAACCGGTCGGGTGGACGGATCCAAGGACGGCGCCTGGCGTCGAGAGAATGTGCGCCTCCGAAGCCGACGTGGCGTCGGAGGCTCGAGTTCACTCCGACTGCGCGGCCCAAAGCGTCGGTGGACCGCGGCGTCCCTGACAGTTGGGGTGGTCGTCGCAATCTCATCGTCCGCAGCCACAGCCGCTCCGCGCATGCCCGTCGGGTTTCACGATGATGCGACATTCCGTTGGGGAGCCGGCGCAGCAGAAGCGCTCGGCAGGGCGGGTGCGGTAAACGCGTCAGTGATCCGGACGATCGCCGACTGGCGCTCGATCGCCCCGCAGAAGCCACGGCAAGCGAAGGACTCGTTCGACCCGGCGTACAGGTTCAGCAACCTCGATGACCTCGTACGGAACGCTCAGAGGAGCGGACTGCATGTGATGATCACGATCTGGGGCACGCCGCGATGGGCAAACGAGAGTCAGGGCCCGAACGTGGCGCCCACACGGCCGCGCGACCTCGAGGACTTCGGACGGGCGATCGCCGATCGCTACTCGGGCCGACATCCCGGCTTTCCTCACGTCGGCCGCTACTCGATCTGGAACGAGCCGAACCTGGAGATCTTCCTCACTCCGCAGTTCGAACCGAGCGGGGAGATCGTCAGCCCACGGTCGTACGCGCGGCTCTACCGGGCCGGCCATGCGGGCATCAAGGCAGGCAACCCCTCGGCGCTCGTCGCGATCGGCGAGACGTCGAATCAGGGCCGTGACCGACCGCTTCGAGGAGCCGCCGACTCGGTCGCGCCCGGCACGTTCGCCCGCCTCCTTGCGCAGGAGCGAAACCTTTCGTTCGATGCCTATGCAACACACCCGTATCCGACCCGCCCGAACGCACTGCCAACAGAAAAGGTCCGCTGGCCGAACGTCACTCTCTCCCAGTTGCCGCGATTCGAGACGTCACTGGACCGGTGGTTCAAGCGCAGCGAGGTCCCCGTCTGGATCACGGAGTACGGCTACCAGACGAAGCCCGGTGACCGATTCGGAGTGACGGAAGCGCAGCAGGCGCGCTACCTCTCGCTGGTGATGAATCAGCTCAAGGCCGACCCACGCGTCCAACTGTTCATCTGGTTCATCTTCCGCGACTCCACCGGCGGCCTCTGGCAAAGCGGCCTTGCCACCGCCTCCGGCCGAGCGAAACCCTCGTACGCGGCTTTCCGCTCGCTGGCCGGATCGATGGGCGGGCAGACGGTGAAGATCGCCCCCGGCGTCAAGCCGACGATCAAGCTGCCCGTGCCAAGGCTCGCATTCGTCTCTCCCGCCGGCTCGACCATCGGCGTCACCTACCGCGTCTACCAGGGCACACGCACGGTCGCGGTCGGCCAACCCGCACCCCGGCTCCAGATCAACCAATCGGTCAGCTTCGTAGCGAGCTTCACGCCGGCCCCGCGCAACCGGTACACGATCGAGATCGACGCCGGCGACATCAGCGGCAATCACGTCCTCGCGACCTACAACCTCCTCACGGCGGCCGTCCCGGGCACCGGAACACGAACGCTCTCCGACTCCCGGTCGTGCACGTCCTCACCGAGATTGGCGGGGCCAACGAGGCAATCGCGGCGGTGTTGACGAGCGTCTGCCGCCCGATAACCGGGCCGACCGCGCCTGAACGACCTCCGCTTGCGTCGTGCGGCGATCGCGCCGATGATGCATCGATGCCGAACGCACCGACCGCCGCCGCAGCCACCTTCTTCGCAGCCATTCCGCTCTAGTCCATGACCTACGCGTTTCCCACCGGAGGGATGCCTCCGTCGAGTGACGATCCCTCGAGGGCGGGTGCGGTCTTCACCACCGCGTATGCGTTCATCCCCGGCAGCGTGATGCGAGACATTGTCGCAAGCGAGCTGCCGGGCTGGGCCGAGACCCGCGCCTGGGTCCTCGCACGTCCCCTCTCCGGCTTCGCCGAGACCTTCGCGCAGTACGCCGTCGAGGTCGTACCCGGCGGCGGGAGTGACAGCCCCGAGCCCGACAACGGTGCCGAGGCGGGGATCTTCGTCGCGAGCGGCGAGCTGACGCTCACGGTGGACGAATCCCGCAGCTCGGTCAGTGCCGGTGGGTATGCGTACATCCCGCCCGGGCACAACTGGACCGTGCGGAACAACGACACGACGACGCTGCAATTCCACTGGGTGCGCAAGCGCTACGTGCCGGTAGCCGGGCTCTCGAGGCCCGACCCGATCCTCACCTCGGACGCCGAGATGCCGATCGACTGGATGAACGCCGCGGAGGACTGGGGCACAACACGCTTCGCCGACCCCGCCGATCTGCGCCACGACATGCACGTGAACATCGTCACCTTCGAGCCCGGAGGGCGGATCCCGTTCGCCGAGACGCACGTCATGGAGCACGGGATCTACGTCCTCGAAGGAACCGCCGAGTACCTCCTCAACCAGGACTGGGTCTCCGTCGCGCCGGGAGACTTCATCTGGCTTCGCGCCTTCTGCCCCCAGGCGTGCATCGCGACGGGCAACGGTCGGTTCCGGTACCTGCTCTACAAGGACGTGAACCGGCACCCCGAGCTCGTCGCGCGATGACCGTTCACGTTCGGATCGAGCCTCTCACCGCCGCCGCGTTCGGGCCCTACGGCGACGTGCTCGAGGCCTCCGAAGCGCCGGACCGGATCATCAACGAGGGCCTGTGCGAGCGTTTCCACGACCAGGCCCGGCTCGACTTCGGCCCCGATGGTCAGGCCGGGATCAGCGTCTTTCGTGCCGAACCGCGGACCCTGCCGCTGACGCTCGTCCTCGTCGAGCGACACCCGGACGGATCCCAAGCCTTCATCCCCCTGTCCGCGGATCCGTTTCTCGTCATCGTGGCAGCGGACGTGGAGGGCCAACCGGCGGAAGTGCGCGCCTTTCGTGCGAGCCCGGGCCAGGGGGTCAACCTCCTGCGCAATACGTGGCACGGCGTTCTGACGCCCCTTGCCCCGCCGGGCATCTTCGCGGTGATCGACCGGATCGGACCGACGCCGAACCTCGAGGAGCACCTGCTTGCCGCTCCCCTCGTGATCTCGGGCTAGGTTGATTGATAGACGACGTCGCCTTCGACGAGCGTCGTGGCGACGCGCGCCTCGCTGATCGCGCCTGACCCACGGTCGAGGAGATCGCGGTCGAGAACGACGAGGTCGGCCAGCTTGCCGGGCTCGACCGAGCCCGTGTCGTGGTCTGCGTGGTTGACGTACGCCGAGCCCATCGTGGCTGCTCCGTCGAGATCGATCACGTCGGTGGCCGGCCCGATCAGCTCCCGGATCTCACGATCGGAGCCGACGGCGACGATCCGTCCGTCTCCCACGGCAACAGCTTCCGCGCGTGGCTGCGCCGGATCGACGGTGATGATGCTTCCCCCGAGAAACGCGAGCTCGACCCCGGACATCTGCGGCGAGTCTACGTCAGAGGCGCGCCGCACACAGCCTCGCTCTCCGATTGCGGCCGAACGCCCTCCGCCGTCCGGAGTAGCCTTCTGGGATGTCGACGCGCATCGACGACGGCCAGAACAGCCCGCCGGACGACGACTGGTTCGCTCCGAGCGAGCCGCCGACGGCCGCTCGCGAGGATCTGCCTCGGGAACGCGACGACGCGTTCGACCGCGAGCCCGAGTGGGAGGCCCCCGATACCTGGGAGCACGACGACCCCGCGAACAGGGACGTCATCCACCGTCATCTCGGAATCGTCGTGGCAGTGATCGCCGCGGTGTTCCTCGTGCTCGCCGGCTTCCTCGTGGGGCGCATCTCCGAGGACTCGACGGAAA
>Ga0163153_10002590_pt1 | contig 25858 bp, 31 predicted proteins | sample OliLakLV19MP6IB1_FD_148629 | JGI IMG/M metagenome (GOLD analysis project Ga0163153, IMG submission 148629) | Freshwater microbial mat bacterial communities from Lake Vanda, McMurdo Dry Valleys, Antarctica - Oligotrophic Lake LV.19.MP6.IB-1 | ecosystem: Environmental > Aquatic > Freshwater >...
CCCTCGTCGTCGACCTTCGATCACGGCGGCGCATTGCCGCTGGCCGTGCGCCTGGCCATCGACGAGGCCTCGCAACGCGGCGACCGCCCGCAGAAGTTCCGAGTGCACGATGCGGAAGGCGCCGTCGTGCCGGACCTCGCGCCGTGGAGCGACGAAACCGGGATCGCCTTCGAACGCGGCACGCGCTGGGAAATCCTCGCTGCCGGCCAGCCCGCCGCCGGATCCATCAACCTGCTGCAAGGCGAGTTCGCCCCGCGCTCGGCCACGTCGGGCTGGCGCGTGCCCCGCGCCGCGTTCTGGCTCGCCGGCGCGATCGCCGCACTGCAGCTGGGATTCACGGCGTTCGACACGTGGCGCCTGCAGCGCGAGCTCGCGGGGCTCGACGCCCGCCGCGAGGCAATTTTCCGAAGCGCGTTCCCGCAGGCGCGTGTGGTGGTGGATCCCGACTTGCAGATGGCGCGCAACCTCACCGAGCTGCGGCGCGAGCGCGGCCAGGCCGGCGGCGACGAGTTCCTCCTGCGCATGACACAAGCGGCGCGCGCGGCGCCGGGTGGTGTGCGCCTGGTGGAATATTCGAACGGCAAGCTGGTGGCGCGATGAGCATCACCTCTGCCTGGCAATCGCGCAGTCGCGCCGAGCGCCGCAACATCACCCGCGGCGCCGTGGTGGTTGTGGTGGTCCTGATCGTCACCTTCGCGTGGCTGCCGCTCGAACGCGAGCGCAACCGGCTTGCGGCGCGGATGCCCGCGGTGCGCGCTTCGATCGACGCGCTGCAACGCGACGCGGACGAGGTGAGGCGCTTGCGCTCGCTGCCCGAGGTGGGCGCGTCCTCGGCCTCCCCGCTTGCGGCACTTGCCACCAACGGCGGCGGCCTGCCGGGGGCCACCCTGACGATCCTCGACAACCGCCGCATGCGCGTGAGCGGCAGCGACTTGGGTTTCGGCGCGCTGCTCGAATGGCTGGGCAACGCGCGCCAGACCCACGGCATGGGTGTGGAGTCGGCCCGGATCGAGGCCTTGCCCACGTCCGGGCGCGTGCGCGCGCAACTGGTGCTGGCCCGCCCCTGACATGCGCGCCATTCCCCTCGCGGCACTCGGCATCGTCGCCTATGGCGTTTTCCTGGTGGCCAGCATGCCCGCCTCGTTCCTGCTCGCGCGCGCGCAGGAGGCGCAGCCGGGCAAGTTCGAGGTGCGCGATGCGGGCGGCACCGCGTGGCACGGACATGCAAAGGTCGCCTTCAACTCACCCGGCGGGACGGTCCAGGTCGACCGCCTGGAATGGCGCTGGTTGCCCACGCGGCTGGCGGCGGGACGTTTCGCCTTCGACATCGTTGCCGCCGCGGCCGGAATCGAGGCGCGTTTCGAGGGCGCGCGCACCCTGACGCTGTGGGAAGTCCGCAACCTCGACGTGAAGGGTGATGCCAGGGCGCTGGGCACGCTGGTGCCGTGGATCTCGGCGTGGCGGCCCGAAGGCGCGGTCGCCATCACCAGCCCCCGGCTCACCACCAACGGCGTGGAGCTGCGCGGTGAGGCTCGTTTCGAATGGAAGCGCGCCGCGGTGGCGCTGTCCGAGGTCAGGCCGCTGGGCAGTTATCGAGCCGACGTCGTGGCCGAGGGCCACGCCGGGCAGGTGAAGGTGACGACCCTGGAAGGCGCGTTGCAGATCGATGGGCAGGGGACACTGACGCCGCCCGCGCGCCTGAGCTTCACCGGCCAGGCGCGCGCGGCGGGCGAGCAGGCGAAGGCGCTCGATCCGCTGCTCGGCCTGCTGGGGCCCGCCAGGGCCGATGGCGCACGCGCCATCCACTGGCGCACCCCGTGAGCCCGGGGACATTCGAACCCGCGCCGGGCCTGGGCAACCCGCACTTGCAGACCCTGTACGCGGCGCTCCTGGCGCGCGCGCCGCGGCCGCCCTTCCGGCGCGAACGCTGGGAAACCCCCGACGACGACTTCGTCGACGTGGATTTCATCGATGGGCCTGCCGATGCGCCGTGGGTGCACCTCTACCACGGCCTCGAGGGATCCTCGAACTCGCCCTACGCCCGCACGCTCATGGACCAGACCCGCCGCCGCGGATGGCGCGGCAGCGTGTTCCACTTCCGCGGCTGCAGCGGCGAGCCCAACCGCCTGCCGCGCGCGTATCACTCCGGCGACACGGCGGAGATCGACTGGTCGGTGCGCCGTGTGAAGGAAATGGCCGGCGCGGCCCCGCTTTTTGTCGCGGGCATCTCGCTGGGGGGCAATGCGTTCGCCAAGTGGCTCGGCGAGCAGGGCGAGGCCGCGCGCGCGGCGGTATCACGCGCCGCGGTGGTCTCCGCGCCGCTCGACCTCACGGCCGCGGGCGACGCGCTCGGGCGCGGCATCGCGCGCCTCTACGCGTTGCATTTCCTCGGCACGCTCAAGCCCGGCGCGCTGGAGAAGCTGCAACGTTTCCCCGGCCTCTACGATGCCCAGGCGGTGCGCGGCGCGCGCACGCTGCGCGCCTTCGACGACCTCGTCACGGCGCCGATCCACGGCTTTCGCGACGCCAGCGACTACTGGTCACGTGCCAGCGCGAAGCCCCACCTGCAGGCGGTGCGGGTGCCGACCCTCATCCTCAACGCGCGCGACGATCCTTTCCTGCCGGGCATGCACCTGCCCGGCAGGAAAGGATTCTCCGCGGCGGTGACGCTGGAATATCCCGACCACGGCGGCCACGTCGGCTTCGTGACCGGGCCCTTTCCCGGACGGATCAACTGGTTGTCGCAGCGCGTGTTTGCGTTTTTCACGCAAGCATCACCTTCGACCAGAGGGGCAGCCGGCGCAGCCGTCTACAATCCCGACCCATGAACCCCATCGCACCCGAGATCTTCAAGGCCTACGACATCCGCGGCATCGTCGACAGGACCCTCACCGAATCCGCCGCGCAAGCCATCGGCCGCGCCCTCGGCGCCAGCGGCGCCGCCCGGGGCGTGACACGTTTCGTGGTCGGGCGCGACGGGCGTCTGTCCGGGCCGCGCCTTTCGCTGGCGCTGTCGCGCGGCCTGTGCGCCGCCGGCATGGACGTGATCGACATCGGCGTGGTCGCCACGCCGATGGTTTATTTCGCCACGCATCAATACGGCACCGGAAGTGGCGTGATGGTCACCGGCAGCCACAATCCGCCCGAATACAACGGCCTGAAGATGATGGTGGCGGGCGACACACTTTCCGGCGATGCGATCCAGGACCTGCGCCGGGCCGTGGAGCAGGCGCGGTTTGCCGCCCCCGCGAAGGTGGGGACCCCATCGTCGGCCGACATCTCGCAGGCCTACCTCGACCGCATCACCTCCGACGTGAAGCTGGCCCGGCCGATGACCATCGCGGTGGATTGCGGCAACGGCTCACCCGGCGCCTTCGCCCCGGAACTCTTCCGCCGCATGGGCTGCAAGGTGATCGAGCTCTTCTGCGACGTCGACGGCAATTTCCCCAACCACCATCCGGACCCCTCGAAGCCCGAGAACCTGCAGGACCTGGTGGCGACGCTGCGATCGAGCGACGCGGAAGTGGGCCTGGCCTTCGACGGCGACGGCGACCGCCTGGGTGTGGTCACCCGCAACGGCAAGATCATCTTTCCGGATCGCCAGCTGATGTTGTTTGCGCAGGACGTGTTGTCGCGCAACCCCGGCGCCGACGTGATCTTCGACGTGAAGTGCACACGCAACCTCTACCCGTGGATCCGCAAACACGGCGGCAAGCCCCTGCTGTGGAAGACCGGCCACTCGCTGATCAAGGCCAAGCTGAAGGAAACCGGCGCGCCACTGGCCGGCGAGATGAGCGGGCACATCTTCTTCAAGGACCGCTGGTACGGTTTCGACGACGGGCTCTACGCGGGCGCGCGCCTGCTGGAGCTGCTTTCCCGCGTGGCCGATCCCACCGCGATGCTCGAGTCGCTGCCCGATTCGATCTCCACGCCCGAGCTCAACATCAAGCTCGAGCACGAAGGCGAAAACCACGCGCTGATCGCGCAGTTGCAGAAGACCGCGAAGTTCGAGGGCGCCACCGACGTGAACACCATCGACGGGCTGCGGGTGGAGTATCCCGATGGCTTCGGGCTGCTGCGCGCATCCAACACCACGCCGGTGGTGGTGCTGCGCTTCGAGGCCGATACCGATGCCGGGCTCGCGCGCATCCGGGCGGACTTCGCGCGGGTGCTGGAGGCGGCGCGGCCGGGGCTCGCGATTCCTGCCTGAGCGGTGCTTGTTGCAGCAGGCGCCGCGGTTTCAAGGCCGAGCAGGCCCGCCTTCCCCGCGATGCTGCCGAGCCGGACGCGGCCTTCACCCTCTCCGGAAAATAGTCACGCCTTGCGCCGGCGCCTGGGCGCCGGCTTCGACGGCTTCGACGGCTTCGACGGCTTCATGCTTTCGGCCATCATGGTCCAGGCCCACGCCGCGGGGTTGGGCGGATCTTCGGGCGCGGGCTCTTCGCGGCCCATGTTGGCCATCATGTCCTGCGCCTTCTCCCCGCCCTTGAGCATCGCGAGCTGGTACTGCAGCGTCTTCTGCGTGAGCTGCACCATGTTCACATTGGCCTTGAGCCAATGCTCGACAACCGCCAGCTCGTTGAGTTTCTTCTCGATCTCCTTCGAGTCGGGGATCGGGAACATCATGCTCTGCAGCGGGTAGGCGCCGGGGTTGACCATCTTCTGCCAGAGGTCGTAGATGTCCTGCGGCGTCACGGGTTTGGCCATCTCCATCCTCCGCTTTGCTTTACGGGACCAAGGCAGGGAACGCCGATGATCGCCGATGCCACGCCGATTGCCGCCGATGCACCCCGCGAACCAACAATACATCGGGTGAGTTTCGTGCCCAGGCTCGGATAACTCGGAACACTCACACTTTTATCGGCGGCAATCGGCGTGGCATCGGCGGGCATCGGCGTTCCCTGCTTTGGGCCCCCAGGGTAAAGCCGCATGAGTTTCGTACCGAAGCCCGGATAACTCGGAACACTCACACTTTTATCGGCGGCAATCGGCGTGGCATCGGCGGGCATCGGCGTTCCCTGCTTTGGGCCCCCAGGGTAAAGCCGCATGAGTTTCGTACCGAAGCCCGGATAACTCGGAACACTCAAGCTTTTATCGGCGGCAATCGGCGTGGCATCGGCGGGCATCGGCGTTCCCTGCCTTGGACAGCGAGCGAAGCGTCAGTCGTGCTTCGCGATGAAGGCCTTGATGCGCGGATAGATCATCTCGCGGTACTTGCGGCCGCTGAAGATGCCGTAGTGGCCGACGCCCTTGGCCTCGAAATGCTGGCGGTGGCGGGCGGGCAGCCCCTTGCATAGCGCCTGCGCGGCATGGGTCTGGCCGTTGCCGGAGATGTCGTCGAGCTCGCCTTCGATGGTGAAGAGCGCCGAGCCCTTGATGGCTTCGGGGCGCACGCGCTCGCCGGCCACCACCAGCTTGCCCTGGGGCAGCAGGTGCTTCTGGAACACGCGCTCCACTGTCTCGAGGTAATACTCGGCGGGAAGGTCCATCACGGCGTTGTATTCGTCGTAGAAGCGGCGGTGGGAATCCGCGCTCTCTCCATCACCCGCGACAAGGTGCTGGTAGTACTGCATGTGCGATTCCATGTGGCGGTCGGGGTTCATCGCGACGAATCCCGCGAACTGCAGGAAGCCGGGATAAACGCGGCGCATGAAGCCCGGGTGGCGCATCGGGACGCGGTGGACCACCTTGGATTCGAACCACGACAGCGGATGTTTCCTGGCGAAGTGGTTGACCTCGGTCGGGCTGCGGCGCGAGTCGATCGGCCCGCCCATCATCGTGAGCGAACGCGGGATCGCCTCTCCCGCGGCGGCCATCAGCGAAACCCCGGCCAGCACCGGCACCGTCGGCTGGCACACCGATACGGCGTGGCAATCGCGACCGAGGAAGGTGAGGAATTCGCGCACGTACCCCACGTAGTCATCGAAGGTGAAGGCCCCGACCGAAAGCGCGACCTCCTTGGCGTCGACCCAATCCGTGATCCACACGTCGTGGTCGGCAAGCAGCGCCTTGACGGTATCGCGGCACAGGGTGGCGAAGTGGCCCGAAAGCGGCGCGAAGACCACCACGCGCGGCTGCGCGGGCGCGCCGACCTTCTTGAAGTGCAGCAGGCGGCAGAAGGGCTTCTCGAGGTCGTAGACCTCGCGGACTTCGTAGTCCTTCTTTCCGGAGCGGATCGTGGTGATGCCGAACGCGCGCCGTTCGTAATCCTGCGTGATGCGCGTCATCAGGTCGAAAGCGGCGGCCACGTTGCGGCTGCCGGGCAGGTACGACAGCGGGCTGTCCGGGTGCCCGTAGAGGTCGTTGGCGGTGCGGGCGAAGACGCGCCAGGGCTCCAGCGCCGCGCGTTGCCAATCGTAGATCTGGTAGAGCGATTCCACTTTGCCGCACCCCGGAATCTTCATGTTGCATTGCAATAGAGTCTACCGCATCTGATAAGCTTTTCGGCCCGATTCCCCCTCACACGTCCCATGCCCCAGGACCAGCGTGCGCCCGACGCCCCCGCGTTGCCGCTTTTTCCGCCGATCGAGCCCTACGCAACGGGCATGCTCGAGCTCGACGCGCCCCATCAGATGTACCACGAGCAGTCGGGCAACCCGCGTGGCGCCGCCGTTGTATTCCTGCACGGCGGTCCGGGCGCGGGCGCAAGCGCGGTGCATCGGCAATTCTTCGATCCCGCCTTCTATCGCATCGTGGTCTACGACCAGCGCGGCGCGGGCCGCTCGACACCACTCGGCTGCCTGGAGGAAAACACGACGCCGCGCCTGGTCGAGGACATGGAGCGGCTGCGCAAGCACCTCGGCATCGGGAAATGGATGGTGTTCGGCGGCTCGTGGGGATCGACGCTGGCGCTCGCCTACGCCGAACATCATCCGCAACGCTGCTCGGCGCTGGTGCTGCGCGGCATCTTCCTGTGCCGGCCGAGCGAGATCGACTGGTTCCTCTACGGCGTGCGCGCCATTTTCCCGGAAGCGTGGCGCGCATTCGCCGGCTACATCCCCGAGGCCGAACGCGGCGACCTGCTCACGGCGTACCACCGCCGCCTGGTCGACCCCGACCCCGCGGTGCACATGCCGGCCGCGCGCACGTGGAGCGTCTATGAAGGTTCGTGCTCCACGCTGCTGCCCAACCCCGCGCTGGTGGCCGACTTCGCTTCCGACCGCGTGGCCCTGGGCCTGGCGCGGATCGAGGCCCACTACTTCCGCAACGCGATCTTTCTGCCGCCCGATTTCCTGCTCGACAACACGTCGCGCCTGCGCGCCATCCCGGGCGTGATCGTGCAGGGACGCTACGACATCGTCTGTCCCGCGATTTCCGCCGATGACCTGCACCAGGCCTGGCCCGAGGCTGAATATTGCGTGGTGGGTGATGCCGGGCATTCCGCCTTCGAACCCGGCATCCGTTCGCGCCTGGTTGCCGCGACGCAGGGGCTCAGGACGCGGGTTTAGTCGGGCCGGGTGAGGATCGCGACGTCGCGGATGAAGCCGCGGACGCGTTCCTGGAGCGCGGCGCGCTGCTTGTCGGTCAACGTGCCCGAAAGCGCGGCAAGGAATTCGAACATGCGCTGGTCGCGGACGCGAAGCTTCTTGATGTATTCGGGGCGCCGCCAGTCGGCCGTATCCACCAGCAGCCGCTTGAGCTGCGCCGCCGTTTCGGCGCGCGCGGCGCGGCCCCGCACAATGGACAGGATCTCGCCCTGCCGGAAGCGGCGCTCGCCCAGGATCTCGTCGGAGAAATCGGGCAGGCCGGCATAAAACTCCTCCACCAGCACGCGCTGGTCGCGCTCCAGCGAGCCCACCCAGCCTTCAAGGTGACCGACGAATCGATGCATGCGCTTGCGCCTGCGTTCATCGGGGGTGCCGCGCAGCGAATCGCGCTCGTACTTGTGGTTGTCTTCGGCGAACCTGCGCGCGAGCTGCGCCGCCTGGTCTTCGTTCAGCCCGCCCAGGAAGTCGGCCACGTCGGGAATCGTGTGTTCGACCAGGGCATGGTAGTGCGCGCGCACGTCGCGATAAAACGGCGCCACGTCCTGCGCCGTGAAAGGCTGCCCCGACTTCACCAGCGCCAGCTCCAGGGACTTGCCGTAGCGCGGCAGCTCGTGGGCGCGGTGCCAGTGCACCTGGGCCTTGATGCGCGAGCGCACCCACTCTTCCTGCGCATCCGAGAGATCGACATAACCGTCGGTCATCCAGGTGAGCAGCGGCACCAGGTTGTTGTAGGCGAGCGCGGTGTTGGCGTAGGCCAGCCGCGTGAGCGCGGAGGAAGCGCAGCCGGCCACCACCAGGGCGCCAAGCGCCAGGACCAGCGCGCGTGCCAGGCGCGCGGCGATCACCAGGGGATCTGCTTGCGATCGCGGAAGAACTGGCCGGTGGGCCCGCTCGACGGCAACGTCGCCAGCCACACGGCGGTGTCCGCGCCTTCTTCCACCGAACGCGGCGCGTTTTCTCCCCCCATCGAGGTCTTGACCCAGCCCGGGCTCATGGAGTTCACCAGGATCCCGGTGCCAGCGACCTCCGCGGCCAGCGTGCGGGTGAGCGCGTTGAGCGCGGCCTTGGAAACGCGGTAGGCGGGGCTGCCTTCGCCCATCTGGTGCAGCTGCCCCAGGCCCGACGAGATGTTCACGACGCGGCCGTAACGCGGCTTCTTCATGTGCGGCACCACCTCGCGGCACATGCGCATGGCGCCGAACAGGTTGGTCTCGAAGGTCTCGCGCCAGACCTTGGTTTCGCTGTCGACCAGGCGCGATTCCGTGGCTTCCGGATAGACGCCGGCGTTGTTGACGAGGATCGCGGGCGCGCCGTGGTGTTTCACGACCTTCTCGACGAAGGAGCGCACGGACTTGGTGTCGTTCACGTCCAGCACGTAGCCGGCGATGTTCTTGCCGACCTCGGTGCGAAGTTCGTCGACCACCAGCGCGCATTTCGGCTCGCTGCGGCAGCCGACGATCACGAACGCGTCGGCCTTCATCAACTGGCGCGCGATTTCCTTACCGATCCCGCGGTTGCCACCGGTCACGATGGCGATCCTCTTGGCTGGCATTGTCTCCCCGTGGCGACGGGCTTCAAGGGTCAGACTGCTATCATATCGGCATGCTGAACGAATCCCCGTCGATGCCGCCTCCCCACGACGCGCAGAGGGAGATGGAGCAGCGCGCGCTGCGCAACGTGCGCGCCCTGGTCGACAACATGGCCAACCAGGAAACACGCAAGCGCAAATCCGCAACAACCGCCATCGCAGTGGTCGCCGTGGTCGCGGTGATCATGGCGGTCCTGGTCGCCATCGTCCTGCCGATGTCCCGCGCCCAGCCCACCCAGACCGTGATCGTGCCGCCGCCGGCCAAGGGCCCGTAAGGCCGATGCTGCGGATCTGGGGCCGGGTCTCCTCGGTCAACGTGCAGAAGGTCGTGTGGTGCTGCGACGAGCTCGGGCTTGAATACGATCGGCTCGACGTGGGCGGCCGGTTCGGCGGCAACAACACGCCCGAATACCTCGCGATGAATCCCAATGGCCTGGTGCCGGTGATCAACGACGGCGGCTTCGTGCTCTACGAGTCGAACGCAATCGTGCGCTACCTGGCCGATCGCGATCCCACCCCGATGTTTCCGCGCGATACGCGCGCGCGCGCCGATGTCGACCGCTGGATGGAATGGCAATCGACGGCGTTCACGCCCGCGATGTGGTCCGCTTTCTGGCAGCTCATCCGCACGCCCGAAGGCGAGCGCGATCCGGCGGCGGTCGAATCATCCCGCGCGAAAACCGAAAAACTCGCCGCGATCCTGGATGCCCACCTCGCGGGCCGGCGTTACCTGGCGGGTGAAGGCTTCACCATCGCCGACATCGTCGTCGGCTGCGCCGCGCACCGCTGGATCAACCTCCCGCTCGAGCGCGCGCCGCGCCCGAACCTGGAGCGCTGGTACGCCGACCTCAAGGCGCGCCCGGCATCACGCCAGGTCACGCACCAGCCGCTGAGCTAGGGCTGTTTTTCCCGCGAAGGCGGGAACCCGGACAGGGTTGCCTGCGCGCCCCGGCGGGGCTGCCGGCTTCGCGGGAAGGACCACAGGGCCCGGACCTGCGGGTCCACCACGCAAGCCAGTATCGCGAATACCAGCGCGAAACACGCGAGCAGCCAGACCTCGTCGCCGGGGATCGCCGCAAACAGGCCCGCGAAGGACACGACGGTCACCACGATCACTCGCGGCGTGTGTTCGGCCGGACGATTGCGCTTCATGTTCACTTTCCTTTCACAGGATGGGAGCGGGTGCGTCGTAGGTGGCGGCGCCGTGGGCGCACGGGGGCGCGAAGGTCACGCGATCGGTGATGAAATCGACCGCGTCGCGCGCAACGTCCGGGTCGCGCAGGATGCGGCGGTGCCCGAGCCCGCGGGTTGCGAGGAAACGCGCACCGCGCCAGGCGCGCGCCAACGCGATGCCCGAGGACTGAGCGACCTCCGCATCGGCCTCGTCGTGGATCACCAGCGCCGGGGCGCGCACGTTCGCGACCGCCTGGGGAAGCTCGAACTCCGACCAGCGCCGGCCGAGCCTGCGCTCGAAGTGTTCCTGCATCGCGCGGCGCACCGGCTCCGCGATGCCCAGCCGGCGCGCGAAGAACCCCGAATAGCGTTCCACCGAGGTCGGGGGCGCAACCAGCACCGCGCGCATCTCGCGGCGCGTGGCGTCGAGCCAGGTGCCCACGGCCGCCGCGCCCAGCGAGTGCCCGACGATACCCACGATTGTTGCGCCGGTGCCCTCCAGGTCGCGCGCCACGGCGTCGATGTCGTTCACGAAATGCACCAGCGTGGCTTCGATGCCCGCGCTGAAGCCGTGGGCCGCGTGGTCGAAGGTGACGACCTGGTAGCCGGCGTCGAGAAGCCGCGGAACGAACACACGCAGCTGCGCCCCCCGCCCGCCCCAGCCGTGCACCAGCAGCACCGCGGGGCGATCGGCGCGCCCGAAGCGCCACGCCGCCAGGTCTCCGTAGGGTGAGCCGACCACATGGCGCTCCCCGGTGGCCAGCAGCTCCAGCTCCCGCGGTGTGTGACCCACTCGCGGCGGCGTGCTGAAGAGGCGCGCTGCGGCGGCGGTGGCGCGGTCCGGTGCCAGCGCCGAGGTGACGGCAAGTTTCAGCCGATGCCAGAGAAGTGACAGCAGGTTACGAACGTTCGTGCTATTTCGGGGGGCGACCTGGGTGGACATGGTGAAACCTCCGGGTTGGCTATCGGGCGTGTTGGATCAGGAGGCGGTCGAAGGACTTGAGCGCGCGGCTGCTGGATTCCTTGGTGCCGAACAGCAGCTCCGTGCGGTAGAAGCCGAGGACGATGCTGACCATCTCGAAGGCGACCTGCCGGGCATCGGTGTCGGCGGCGAGCTCGCCCGCATCGATGGCCATCTGCACGGTCTTGGCGAGCTCGCGGTCGAGCAGCGCCTGGCGTTCGATCACGGCGTCGCGCATGGCGCCGGGCTGGTGGTGATATTCGCGGCTCGCGGCGTCGATCGGGCAGCCGCCCGGCAGGCGGGCACGGGCCGGCCAGGTGATCCAGTTCTCGAACAACACACGCAGGCGCTTCAGGCCCCGCGGCGCCTTCAATGCCGGCAGGAACACCGCCTCGGTGAATTGCCGGCCGGCCTCGTCGAGGGCCGCGATCTGCAGCTCCAGCTTGGAGCCGAAATGTGCAAACAGGCCGCTCTTGGACATGCCGGTCTTCTCGGCCAGGGAGCCGATGGTGAGCGACTCGAACCCCTGCGCGCTGGCGTGTTCCACCGCAACCGCGAGGATCTGCGAGCGTGTGTCCTCGCCCTTGGTCCGGGCGAACTTGGCGGCGGTGATGGGTGACATGGGCGCAGAATAGAACGATCGTTCGTTCCTGTCAACAGCCCAAAAATCGGGGACGCACCCTACTTTTGCACCCTACTTTTGCCAACTGGGTGCCAACTGGGGACGCACCCTACTTTTCCAAAAGTAGGGTGCGTCCCCGATTCGGGTCTCCCCGGTTCGGATCCATCAGCCGGTGGAAGGTGACCAGCATGCCGGCCGTGGCACCCCAGATGAACCGCTGGCCGTACGGCATGGCCCAGTAATGCCGCGTGCGTCCCTTGAAGAAGGCGCTTTCGTAGCGGTGGTTGGTCCCGTCGAGCAGGAACGACAACGGGACCTCGAAGACGTCGGCGACCTCATGGGGGTCGGGGTGGTAGGCCAGCGGCGGCTCCGCCCAGCCCACCACCGGTGTGACCACGAACCCCGTGGAAGTGCGGTATTCCGGCAACCGGCCCAGCACCTCGACGCGGGCGGGATCGATGCCGAGTTCTTCCTGCGCCTCGCGCAAGGCGGTGCACTCGGGTGTGCCGTCATCGGGATCCGAACTGCCGCCGGGCAGCGAGATCTGGCCGGCGTGTGCGGAAAGGTGCGCGGTGCGCTGGGTGAAGACGACGGTGGGTTCGCCCGCATGGTTGACCACCAGCAGCAGCACCGCGGCGGGCTTGAGGGTGCGGGTCGCGGCTTCGGCCTGTTTCTCGAGGTCGTCGGCGGTCAGGAGCTCCTCGAGCGGCGGCAGCTCCGCGAGGCGTTCGACGATGATGTCGCGCATCGTCGAAAGTATATGATGCCCCGGCGATGATTCTCCACGACTACTTCCGCTCCTCCGCGGCCTACCGCGTGCGCATCGCGCTCAACCTCAAGGGACTCGTTCCCGAGCGCCGCTTCGTGCACCTTCGCAAGGGCGAGCAACACGCCCCCGATTACCTCGCGCTCAATCCCCAGGGTTTCGTGCCGATGCTGGAAGTGGGTGGCCAGCGCATCACGCAATCGCTGGCGATCATCGAATACCTCGACGAAAAACATGCGGCGCCCCCGCTGCTGCCTCAGGGGCCGGAAGACCGGGCGTGGGTGCGTTCGATCGCGCTGGCCATCGCCTGCGACATCCACCCGCTCAACAACCTGCGCGTGCTCAAGCACCTCGCGGGCGGGTTGGCCCCGGCGCAGGCGGTCCGCGACGATTGGTACCGGCACTGGATCCGTGAGGGTTTCGGCCCCCTCGAAGGCCGGCTGGCACAGCGCTCCACGGCCGCCTTCTGCCTGGGCGACATCCCCACCGTCGCCGATATCTGCCTGGTTCCGCAGGTGGCCAACGCCCGCCGCCTGGAAATCGACCTCGCCGCCTATCCGCGCATCGCCGCCATCGATGCCACCTGCCGCGCCCTGCCCGCCTTTCACGCCGCGCGCCCGGAAGCCCAGCCCGACGCGCAGTAGGAAACCGGTGCGGCAGGCCGTTCAAGGTGCCGGAAGGCTTTGCGGTCGTGCCACGTTTACGGGGGAAAGGCCGCTAGCCTCGTATAATCGATCCTTTGACATCCGAAGGACACGATCATGGGCAGAGGCGACAAGCGCACGTTCAAGGGCAAGGTCTTCAAGGGCAGCCACGGCAAGAGCCGTCCGCAACACGAAAAGAAGGCCGTCGCCACCCCGGCTGCGGGCACCACCCCGAAGAAAAAGCAGGCCTAGAACCCCGAGCCAGGTTGCCTGAGGAACTCGGCTTCCTCGGGCGTGGAAACGCGGCCAAGGGCCGCGTTGCGGTGGGGAAAGCGCCCGAAGCGCTCCACGATGACGCGATGTTTCTCGGCCCAGGTGACGAGGCCGTGCGTCTCCGGGTACGCGTCGAGGGTTCCCATCAAGCGCACGCACAACTCCTGGTCCGCCAGATCTTCGCTGTGTTCCAGCGGCAGGTACAGGAACTGGCGTTGCACCGGCAACAACACCCCTTCGTCCCCGCGCGCCAGCGCCTGCCGTGTGCATTCGCGCGCGTAGGCATCCTGGGCGAAGGCACGCGCGTCGTTGCGAAAGAGGTTGCGCGGGAACTGGTCCAGCACCACAACCAGCGCCAGCATCGAAAGCGGTTCCCCGCGCCAGTGTTCCAGGCGGCGCGCGGCGGCCTCCTCGAGCAACCCGCCGAAGCCCAGCCGGATCTCCTCGTCGAAGGCCGCGTCCTTCCTGAACCACTCGGCACGCGAGGCGCCGGGCGCATCTCCGAACCAGAACGCCAGCACGTCGTGGGATCGGGGGTCGGGCACGTTTCCCGGATCCTTCAAGACAGCGCCAGCGCGAGCGCAAAAAGCGCGGTGGCGATGGCGATGCCCCGCGCCGGAATGTGGAACCAGTATTTGATCGCCATCCAGAGGTACAGCCCGCTGATGGCGAGCGGCAGGAGCAACAGCCCGTGCGGGATCGCCAGGCGCTGCAGGCAGAAGCCCGCGGCCACGCAGCCGGCGCCAAACACCACCGCGCCCAGGCTGTGGCTGAAATTGAAGCCCACCCAGGCGCGCCACATGGTGGTGCCGGCGCCCGCGAGCCTGAGGCCCGTGCCCTGCATCGCGGCGATCACTGCGGGATCCGAGGGGACGATGCGGCGCGGCTTGAGGGTGTCGGTGAAAGTGTAGATCGCGTGCAGCAGCCCCAGGACCCCGTAGATGGCGCCGCCGGCGATGAGCGCGGCGGCGGCCATCTCAGCAGTCTCCGCGCGGGCAGCGATTCACCTCGACCGAGACGTGTGCCAGCGCGGGGATGCGGGCCACGCGCTCGCGATATCTTTCCGGGGTGAGGGGACGGTCGGCCACCACGGTGACCACCGCGGCGTAGGCCGCGCGGCCCACGCGCCAGACGTGCAGGTCCGCGATCTGCGCATCGTCGTCGCTTTCGATCGCGCGGCGGATCTGCGCCACCACCGGCGAATCCATCTCGCGGTCGACCAGGACACGCGCCGAATCGGCCAGCAGCCCCTTCGCCCACCACGCGATCACGCCCGCACCCACCAGGCCCATCACCGGGTCGAGCCACGTCCAGCCGAGCCACAGCCCGGCGGAGAGCGCGAGGATGGCGAGCACCGAGGTGAAAGCATCGGCCAGCACGTGGGCGTACGCCGACTGCATGTTCATGTCGGCGGCGCCTTGCGTCGCATCGGCCGCGGCCGGTGCGTGGTCATGGCCGTGATCGTGGCTGGGCTCGTGACCGTGGTCGTGACCGGGGCCGTGGTCGTGACCGGGGCCATGATTGTGGTCGTGGTCCGAAGGCACGTGGGCATGTGAGTGGTCGTGGCCCTGCAACAGCAGCGCCGATGCCAGGTTCACGGCCAGCCCGATGACCGCCACCACCAGCGCCGGGCCGAACTGCACCTCCTCGGGCGAGACCAGGCGCAGGATCGACTCGAACGCCATCGCAGCCGCCACCACGCCGAGCAACAAGGCGCTGGTGAAGGCGCCCAGGATCTCGATCTTCCAGGTGCCGAAGGCGAAGCGGTCGTCCTGGCTCCAGCGCCGCGCCAGCACGTACGCCACGCCCGCAATCGACAGCGCCACCACGTGCGTGGCCATGTGCCAGCCGTCGGCCAGCAGCGCCATGGAGCCGGTCAGCCATCCGGCGATGATCTCCGCGATCATCGCCGCGGCCGTGATCGCCACCACGATCCACGTGCGCCGCTCGCCCGCCCGGTTGCCGGGGTCGAAGGCATGTTTGTGCTGCCAGAGGGTGAGGTCGTGGGTCGCCAAGGAGTTCCTGTCAGCCGGCGTTGACCGGCGGTGGGACCGGTCCAGCGCCGTTTCCGCTGAATGCCATTCTAGGCGCCCAACCGGTTGCGGATCTGGGTGCCGGCGCTCAGCGCGCCACCTCGGTGCCTCTTCATGCCACCGCTCCCAGCAGCGTCGCGGGAAAACCGGCCTCTTCCAGCGCCTCGACGAAATCCGAGGGCGGAAGGGCGCTATTCACCCGCACGTGTTTCGTGGCCAGGTCCACGTCGCAGCGCGCCGCCGGGTCCAGCTTTCCCACGGCCTTGCGAATGGTGGCCTCGCAGTGGCCGCAGCTCATGTCCGGTACTTTCATCTCGATCATCTCAAATCCTTTCAAACGATTGTGTTGCGATGCCGCCGCGACGCGGGAGTTCCGCTAGCGGCCTTTGCCGCCCCGCCGGCGAGGTCGTCGAGGATCGGGCAATCGGGGCGCCCGTCGCCGTGGCAGTGGTGCGCGAGGTCCATGAGCGTGCGGCGCATCGCCTGCATCTCCGCGATTCGCGCGTCGAGGTCGGCGGCGTGCTTCGCGGCCAGGCGCTTCACGTCGGCGCTCGCCCGCCGGCGATCCTTCCACAGGCCCAGCAGCGCCTTGATCTGGGCGAGCGGGAAGCCGAGGTCGCGTGAACGGCGGATGAAACGCAGCACGTGCACGTCGGTCTCCCCATAAACGCGGTAGCCCGAGGCCGAACGGCTCGCCTTCGCGATGAACCCGCCCTCCTCGTAGTGCCGGATCATCTTCGCCGAGACGCTGGAGGCCGCGGCCGCTTCGCCGATGTTCATGCCTTCTCCCTCGAAGCCGGCTTCCACCGGCGCAGCCACAGTGCATTGGAAACCACGCTCACGCTGCTGGCGGCCATGGCGGCGCCCGCGATCACGGGGGAAAGCATCCCGAAGGCGGCCAGCGGCACGCCCACCAGGTTGTACGCAAACGCCCAGAACAGGTTCTGCCGGATCTTGGCGTAGGTGCGATGCGAGATCTCGATCGCCGCGGCCACCAGCGCCGGGTCGCCGCGCATCAGCGTGATGCCCGCGGTGTGCATCGCCACGTCGGTGCCGGTCCCCATGGCGATGCCGACATCGGCAGCGGCCAGCGCCGGCGCGTCGTTGATGCCGTCGCCCACCATGGCGACCGGCCCCGACTGCCCCCGCAGCTCGGCAATGACCCGCGCCTTTTCCTCCGGAAGCACCTCGGAGCGCACCTCGTCGATACCGAGCGTGTGCGCCACCGCCTCGGCGGCCTCGCGCCGGTCACCGCTCACCAGCACCGTGCGGATGCCCATCGCCTTCAGGTCGGCGATGGCGCCGGTCGAGGCAGGCTTCACGGAATCGCCAAACGCCAGGCGCGCGAGCATGCGCGGTTGGGCCGTGATGTCGAGCAGGAGCGACTGCGTGGAACCGGGGACGCACCCTACTTTTCCGGCATCCGCAGGTGCCCCGGAAAAGTAGGGTGCGTCCCCGGTTCCGAGTTCCTCCGCCCAGCGGGCGCTCGCGATCGCGAGCCTGCGCCCTTCGACCATTGCCTCGACACCACGGCCGGGCACGGCCTTCACCTGCGACGCCGGGGGAACCAAGATGCCCTCCTCCAGCGCCAGAGCCATCACCGCGCGCGCCAACGGGTGCTCGCTTCCGCCTTGCACCGCCGCGGCCAGGCGCAGCACCGTGGCGCGATCCCCTTCGATCGCCTCCAGCTGCACGAGGCGGGGCTTGCCCTCGGTGAGCGTGCCGGTCTTGTCGAAGGCCACCACGCGGATGCGGTGAGCATGCTCGAGCGCTTCGGCGTCCTTGATGAGGATGCCGTAGCGCGCCGCCACGCCGGTGCCCGCCATGATCGCGGTCGGTGTCGCAAGGCCAAGCGCACAGGGGCACGCGATCACCAGGACCGAAACCGCGTTGAGTGTCGCGACTTCCCAGTTGCCGCCCGCCAGTCCCCATCCGAGGAACGTCACCAGCGCGATCAGCACAATCACCGGCACAAAGACCTCGCTCACGCGATCCACCAGGCGCTGGATCGGCGCCTTGCCAGCCTGGGCGTCCTCGACGTGGCGGATGATTCGCGCCAGCGTGGTCTCCGCGCCGATGGCGGTGGTGCGCACCACCAGCCGGCCGTCGCCGTTCACCGAACCGCCGGTCACGCGGCTGCCGGGCGCCTTCGCCACCGGCAGGCTCTCGCCCGTGATCAGCGATTCGTCGGCCTGGGTCTCGCCTTCCACCACCTCGCCGTCCACGGCGATGCGCTCGCCGGGGCGCGCGACCACCAGGTCGCCGACCCGCAGGGATTCGATCGCCACCTCGCGCTCGACGCCGCCTTCCAGCCGCACCGCGCGATCCGGGCGTAGCGCCTGCAGGGCCCGGATCGCCGCCGTGGTCTGGCGCTTGGCGCGCGCTTCCAGCCACTTGCCCAGGCGCACCAGCGTGATCACCACCGCCGAGGCCTCGAAGTAGAGGTGTGCCACGCCTTCCTGCGTGAGCAGCATGTAGACGCTGAGGAAATACGCGGCGCTGGTGCCGAGTGCCACCAGGAGATCCATGTTGCCGGCGCGATCGAGCAGCGCGCTCCAGCCCGCGCGATAGAAGCGCGCGCCGAAATAGAACTGCACCGGCGTGGCGAGCAGCCACTGCAGCCAGCCCTCGAGCATCCAGTGGGACCCGAAGGCCTGGGCCAGCATCGGCACCACCAGCGGTGCCGTGAGCAGCGCGGCGAGTGCCACTTGCAGCCCTTCGCGGCGGGCCGGCTGCGCGACGACCGGCGCGCCGGCCACCTTCACCGTCGCCTCGTAGCCCGCCTTGCGCACTGCGGCGATGGCCGCCTCGGCGACGACGCCATCCGCATGGACAGTCGCCGTTTCCGTGGCGAGGTTCACCGAGGCGTCGCGAACCCCGGGAACCTTGAGCAGCGCCTTTTCCACCCGCGCCACGCACGAGGCGCACGTCATCCCCTCGACCTTGAGGTCGAGTGCCGCCGGCGCGGCGGGAAATCGCGGCAGCGCGGTGGTGTTCATGCTGGCCTCGGCGTGTAGTGTCCGCAGCTCATGTCTTCAACAACGATGTCCATCATGCTTGCCTCCAGGCGGTTGAACGATGGAGCCATCCTCAACCCTCCCACGATTGGAAGGTCAAGCTTTTATTCGCGTTCACTTTTCGACCACTCGGATGAGCCCGACCATGCCGGCCTCGAAGTGTCCGGGCACCAGGCAGCCGTAGTGGAACTCGCCCGCCTTCGTGAAGCGCCAGCCCATCCGCCCCGACTTGCCGGGAGCGACGTGCAGCATGTGCGGCTCATCGTGTTCCATGCCCGGATGTTTCTTCATCATCTCCGCATGTTCCTTGAGCTCGGCCAGGGTTCCCAGCACCATCTCGTGCATCACGGCGCCCTTGTTCACCACCTCGAAGCGCACCGCCTCGCCGCGCCTGACCGTGATTTCGGCGGGAGTGAAGCGCATGGTGTCGCCCATTTCCACCTTCACCACGCGCCCGGCCTTGCGCGGATCGTGGGCGCGGCCAAACGCCGTTTCCGTCGCCACGGCGCGGCCGGACCCCTTGGCCTCGTGCGCGCCCTGGTGTGCGGCGCCGGTTGTGGCCCAAAGGAAGAAAGTGAGGCCGGAAAGCAGCCCGTTCAAGACCCGTTTCATGTCTGCTCCTCAGTGATGTTTCGCATTCTCGCGCAACGCTGCCTTGCGGATGTGTATACCAGCCTGGAGCCCGCATGCCCTATCCCGCGACCATGCAAGCCGCCGACCTCATGCCCGGCGTAGGAAAATTCCTGCGCGCCGTCGCGGGGTTTTCCGCTGCCCTGCCCCGGGCGGCAGGGGAACAATTGGTTCATGTACTACGGTGAGCGATTCAACGGCTACACGCACCTTGCGGGCGCGGTGATGGCGGTTGGGGCGGCGGGCAGCCTGCTCTCGATGGCCGCCACGCGCGGCGACCCGTGGCGCATCACCAGCTTCGCGATCTACGGCTTCACGCTGGTCACCCTTTTCCTCGCCTCCACGCTTTATCACAGCACGCGCGGGCGGCTGAAGGATTTCTTCCGCAAGGTCGACCACGTGTCGATCTACCTCGTGATTGCCGGGACCTGGACGCCCTTTGTCCTGGTCACCGTCGATCCCAGCTGGCGCTGGACACTTTTTGCCGCGGTCTGGTCGCTGGCTTTGCTGGGCGTGTGGCAGGAGATCTGCGTCGCCCGCGGCCTGAGGCTCACCTCGCTGGCGATCTACCTGGGGATGGGCTGGCTGGGACTCGCCGCCCTCGAGCCGCTGCTGCAGGGCCTGGGGATCGATGGCTTCGGCTGGATGCTGGCGGGCGGCATCGTCTACACCATCGGTATCGTTTTCTACCTCTACGACGAACGCTTCAAGCACTGGCACGGCATCTGGCATTGCTTCGTGCTGGTGGGCAGCGCCGTGCACTTCGCCGCCATCGTGCGCTACGTCGCCTGAGCAGCCGGGGCCTTACAATGGCGCCATGCGCTTTCCGGTCCGCCTGACACTCCGCATCTGCAGCCTCGCATGGCTGCTAGCCTTCCCGCCCGCCCACGCACAGGTCACCCCGCAGGACCTCGAGGCCGCGACCCAGGTCGCCGCCGGCTGGCTCGCCGCGCTCGATTCCCGCCGTTATGCCGAAGGTTACGAGAGCCTGGCCCCGGCGCTCAAGGCCTCGATGCGCCTGGCCGCATTCGAACATTCCACCTACACCGTGCGTGTTCCCCTCGGCGCGCTGCGCCAGCGCGTGGTGAAATCCGCCGCACCCATCCAGTCGCCGGTGGAGGCGACCAAGGGCGACTACATCGTGGTGGAATACACCTCGTCCTTCGAGGGGCTCGCCGGCACCGCCGAATCGGTGCTGCTGGCAAAACAGGATGGCAAGTGGCACCCCTTCAGCTACTCGGTCAAGCGCGAGGGCGACCTCACCAGCGACCAGCTGCGCCGCGTGCTCCACGATCGCGTGGAAGTCGCCCGCCGCGGCGTGGGCATCGTGGTGGGCATCGTCGACAAGTCCGGGCCGCGGGTGGTCGCCGAGGGCCGCACCCGGGCCGAAGGCGGCAAGGCGGTCGACGGCGATACGCCGTTCGAGATCGGCTCGCTCACCAAGGTGTTCACCGCCGTGCTGCTGGCCGATGCCGTGGATCGCGGCGAGGTGCAGCTCAACGATCCGGTCTCGAAGTACCTGCCCGCCACACTCAAGGCGCTGAAGGCAGCCGGCACCGACATCACGCTGGTGCAGCTCGCCACCCACACCTCGGGGCTGCCGCGCATCCCGTCGAACATGCCGATGCGCGACATGGACAACCCGTACGCGGACTACACCGTGGCGATGCTCTACGAATTCCTCGATGCGTTCGAGCACCCGCAGCCGGTCAGGGAAGGGCGGCAGTATTCGAACCTCGGCTACGGGTTGCTGGGCCACGCGCTGGCGCTGCGCGCCGGCATGGACTACGAGAGCCTGCTGCGCAAACGCGTGCTGGATCCGCTGGGCATGAAGGACACGGTAATTGTCATGGATGCGGCGATGCGCGATCGCTTCGCCACGGCCCACCGCGCCACGCTCTACCCGGTCGCGGCGTGGGACATCCCCGCGCTGCCCGGTGCGGGGGCGCTGCGTTCCACCATGAACGACATGCTGAAGTTCGCCGAGGTGAGCGTGGGGCTGAAGCCCTCCCCGCTGGCCGCGGCGATACGCCTCGCGCAGGGAATGCAGGGCGTGGCGTGGTCGGCCGGGGCCAACGCGGATGTCGCGGTGCACGCGGGCGCCACCGGCGGATCCAACTGCGTGATGGCCGCCGACCGCAAGGAAAAACGCGCGGTGGTGGTGATGGGCAACTCCGCCAACCCGGTGACCGACATCGGATCGCACCTCTTCCTGCGGAGCCAGCCGCTGCTGCTGCAGCGCCCGCAAGTGCTGCGCAAGGAAGTGAAGCTGGCCGATCCCGCGGCCTTCGACCGCTACGTGGGCGCCTATTCGCTCACGTCCGACTTCAGCATCGCGGTGACGCGCGAAGGTGATCGCTACTTCAGCCAGGCGAGCCGCCAGCCGAAGCTGGAGATATTCCCGGCGAACGAGACGCTGTTTTTCCTGAAGGTGGTGGAGGCGGCGCTGGAGTTTTCCACCAACGCCGCGGGTGATGTCACTCACCTCACGCTGCTGCAGGGCGGCGCCGCGCAGCGCGGCACGCGACTGGGCGCGCCACCCGCGCCGCGTTAGGCCCCGGACGAGCTCGCCACGATGATCGAACGCGCAAGCTGCGCTAGCCGCGGGCCTGGAAAAACCGGTTCAGCTCGCTGCCCGGCATCGCCCCGGCGAAGCCGTCGAATGTCCCCTGTTCGGCGAGCGTTCTCGCGGCCAGCATGAATCCCCCCCATGCCGCGCGCGCCAGCGCGCCGCCAACACTCACCCGGCGCACCCCCAACGAGGCGACGTCGCGCATCGTGAGATCGCTGGTGGAGCCGATGAGCAGGTTGACGGGCTTGGGAGCCACGGCCGCCACCACCGCCGCGATCTCGGCGCGGGTCCTGATGCCCGGCGCGTAGAGGCAATCGGCGCCGGCGTCGGAATACGCCTTGAGCCGGCGGATCACGTCGTCGAGATCGGGACGCCCCACGATGAAGTTCTCCGCGCGGCCCACCAGCATCGTGGTGCCGCCCGCGGCATCGATGGCGGCGCGCGCGGCCTTCATGCGCGCCACGGCATCGCCGAGTTCGCGCAGCGGGTTGTGTTCGTCGCCGGTGGAATCCTCGATCGACAGGCCGGCCACACCGGTGGCGATCGCCATGCGCACGCTTTCGGCGACACCTTCCGGGGTGGAGGCATAACCAGCTTCGAAGTCCGCGTTCACCGGCAGGTCCGTCGCATCCACGATCTGCCGGATGTGCGCGAGGACCCTGTCGCGTGGCACGGTGTTGTCCGCGCGCCCCTGAGACCAGGCGAAGCCCGAGCTGGTTGTGGCCAGGGCCTTGAAGCCCAGGCCGTGCAGCATCCGCGCGCTGCCGGTGTCCCACGGGTTGGGGATCACAAACGTTCCCGTTTCGTGCAGCTGCCTGAAAACGCGCCGCTTCTCTTCAGCCGTGGGGGTCATGGTTTCACCTGGGATGTGGGGCTCTTTTCATACCATACCGAAATTCCCCGCCCATCCCAGACGTAGCAGATGTGTGGGCCCTGCCGGCACGAGCCCACGACCTTCGGCTTGAACACCGCGACACACTGCCCGCCCCGGTGGCGCACGCTGTCGAAGGCGATGCCGTTGGCGCCCTCGGCCCGCCGCGCCAATCCATAAGCCTGCGAAGCCGCGTAGCCATCGGGATCCATGTAGTCGGGCTTGCCCCGGCCGTAACCGCGCAGGTCGACGAAATCCGCCTTCAGGTCGGCCAGGTAGGTGCGCATGTCGATCTCGCCGGGCGGCTCGCAGGTGCGTGCCAGGAAGCGCGCGCGGTGGTAGACCGTTTCGGCGATCGCCGTCTGCATGTCCCTGGCCGCGTAGTAGACGCCGTAGGTGCCGTCCGAAAAACGCGAGCCTTCGCGGTTGAGGTGTGTGAACGCCGCCATCACCGGCGTGGTGCCGGGCCCGGCGACACGCTGGTCGGGCGGCACCAGCAACAAGTCGCCAACCTCGTCCCTGAGGCGATCGTTGGTGAGGCCTTCGGCGGCGAGCACGAAATCCAGGTCCTCGGCGCGCGCGACGCGGTCGAACAGGGACACCGGCGGGAACCGGCTCGGCACCAGCCGGTAGCTTGGCAGCCAGCGGATGCGGGCCACGTCAGTTCCAGCCGCGTTGCGCGTCCAGGTAGCGGCGGACCTCGTAGAGATCGGCCACGTTGCCCGACATCAGCCGTTCCAGTGCGCTGCGCCCGCCAAATAGCGGCGCGGTGTTGGGCTTGCGGATCCAGGCGTCCGCCGATTCGTCCGACGGCAGCAGCATCTGCAGCGCCTTGTAGATGCCCAACACGTACGAGATGCGCTCCAGCGTGTCCTTCGGCAGCGGCCCGGACTTGCCGGATTTCCACACGTGGAAGGTGGACCGCGAATTCAGGCCCAGCAGCGTCATCGCCTCGCGCGAGCCAAGCCGCCACGCCTGCACGATATTGAAATAGGTACGCAGCAGCGCCTGGCCGGCCTCACGGGTGGACAGGTCCGGCGCCGGCGCCTTTCGACGGGATTGGGCTGCGGCAATCATTGTTCAAAAATACGCCACTCATGATCATCTGTCCATATCTGGACATCGCCTCCAAACCTTCCGCGGGCAGGCACCACAGCAACCAGAGCCACGCCAGCACCCATCCTGGCGCACCCGCCCCGGCCCGGATCGCCGAATTTCCTCGATCCGGCTACGCCGCCACCTTGACCCCCGCGTGCATGTTTCAGGCCGCGACGGTGGCCAGCCGTTGCGCCGAGTCGTACGCGAGCGCCTTTTGCCGCCGCTCCATCAGGCGCCAGACGAAGGGCGTGAAAATCATCTGCATCGCCAGCTCCATCTTGCCGCCCGGCACCACGATGGTGTTGGGGCGCGACATGAAGGAGTCGTGCAGCATGTTGAGCAGGTAGGGGAAATCGATGCCGCGCGGCTCGCGGAAGCGGATCACCACGAAACTTTCATCGAGCGTCGGGATCTCGCGGGTGATGAAGGGGTTCGACGTATCCACGGTCGGCACGCGCTGGAAGTTCACGTGGGTGCGGGTGAACTGCGGGCAGATGTAGTTCACGTAGTCGTGCATGCGGCGCAGGATGGTGTCGGTCACCGCTTCCGTGGAATAGCCGCGCGTCGACTTGTCGCGGTGCAGCTTCTGGATCCACTCGAGGTTGATCACCGGCACCACGCCCACCAGCAGGTCGGGGTATTTCGCCACGTCGGCCTCGGGTATCTGCGCCGCGCCGTGCAGGCCTTCGTAGAACAACAGGTCGGTCGGCGCGGGCAACGCCTCCCACGGCGTGAAGGTGCCGGGCGCGGCGCCGAAGATCCCGGCCTCGGCCTCGTCGTGCACGTAGCGCCGCCGCTTGCCGGTGCCCTTTTCCGCGTATTCGCGGAAGAGCCCCGCCAGCTCACCGAGCATGTTGGCCTCCGGCCCGAAGTGGCTGAACTGGCTGGCGGCCTTCGCCGCCATCACCTCGCGCATCTCCGCGCGTGCGTAGCGGTGGAAGCTGTCGCCCTCCACGATGGCCGCCTCCACCTTCTCGCGCCGGAAGATCTTCTCGAAGGTGCGCGTGACCGAGGTCGTGCCGGCGCCGGAAGAGCCGGTGATGGCGATGATCGGATGTTTGGCCGACATTCAGGTCCCCAGGGAGTCGCGGAACAGCCCGCGGATTTGGAACAGCGGCATGTCGAGCTCCGAATCGGAGGCGTCGTCGCCGTGGTATGACTCGATGCGCTCGACTTCCTCGCGCGATCCGAAGACAAAGGGCACGCGCTGGTGCAGCTGCTGCGGGGCGACTTCGAGGATCGGCCCGCGGCCGTTGCTTGCGCGCCCGCCCGCCTGCTCCACCAGGAAGCCGATCGGATTGGCCTCGTAGAGCAGGCGCAGGCGCCCCGGCTTCGGCGGCTGCTCCTTGCGGTCGCGCGGGTAGAGGAACACCCCGCCGCGCATCAGGATGCGGTGGGCTTCGGCCACGAGCGAGGCGATCCAGCGCATGTTGAAGTCGCGCCCGCGCGGGCCGCTGGATCCCGCGAGGCACTCGGAGACGTAGCGGCGCACCGGCGGCTCCCAGAAGCGGCTGTTGCTGCTGTTGATCGCAAACTCCGAGGTGCGTTCGGGGATGCGCAGGTCGCGGTGTGTGAGCAGGAACTCGCCCACGGAGCGGTCGAGGGTGAAGGCGTGTGTGCCCGACCCGACGCTCAGCACGAACATGGTGCTCGGCCCGTAGATCGCGTAGCCCGCGGCGACCTGCTGCAGGCCGATCTGCAGGAAGGATTTTTCCTGCGCCGCGTCCACCCGCCCGGGTGAGCGCAGGATCGAGAAGATGCTGCCCACCGCCACGTTGACGTCGATGTTCGAGGAGCCGTCGAGCGGGTCGAAGGCCAGCAGGTACCTGGCGCGCTCGCCGCCGCCCGCATCCTGCGGGTTGTCCAGCTCCTCGGAGGCCACGGCCGCGGCGTGTGCGCCGCCCTCGACGCAGCGCAGGAACGCCTCGTTGGCGATCACGTCCAGGTGTTGCTGCGTTTCACCCTGGATGTTTGTTGCGCCCGCGCTGCCGAGCGAGCCCGACAACGCGCCCTCGGAGACACGCGCCGCGATGGTCTTGCAGGCAAGTGCCACCGAAAGGATCAGGCCATTGAGATCGCCGGTCGCGCCGGGGAAGCGGCGCCGCTCCTCGATCAGGAACTGG
>Ga0163153_10002591_pt1 | contig 25858 bp, 12 predicted proteins | sample OliLakLV19MP6IB1_FD_148629 | JGI IMG/M metagenome (GOLD analysis project Ga0163153, IMG submission 148629) | Freshwater microbial mat bacterial communities from Lake Vanda, McMurdo Dry Valleys, Antarctica - Oligotrophic Lake LV.19.MP6.IB-1 | ecosystem: Environmental > Aquatic > Freshwater >...
GATTTGAACTCTGAACTCAACACTTTGAACTGATGCAGGAACCCGCGATCACGCCCGAACTGGTCCAGAAGCACAACCTCACGCCGGACGAATACTCGAAGATCAAGGAGATCATCGGGCGTGAGCCGAACTACACCGAGCTGGGCATCTTCTCCGTGATGTGGAGCGAGCATTGTTCCTACAAGAACACCCGTCCGCTGCTGAAGACCTTCCCGACCAAATCGCCAAAGATCCTCGTCGGCGCAGGCGAAGAAAACGCGGGCATCATCGACATCGGCGACAACCTCGCCATCGCGTTCAAGATTGAATCACACAACCACCCAAGCGCGGTCGAACCCTTCCAGGGCGCGGCCACCGGCGTGGGCGGCATCGTGCGCGACATCTTCACGATGGGCGCGCGTCCGGTCTGTGCGCTGAACTCGCTGCGCTTCGGGCCAATTACAGAAGACGGAACCGCAGGTGAGAAAGTGGGAAAGCGGGAAAGTGGGAACGGAACGCAGCCTGTATCGCAGGAAGTTCTCAACAACCGCCGCCTTTTCGCCGGCGTCGTGAACGGCATCGCGCATTACGGGAATTGCTTTGGCATCCCGACCATCGCGGGCGAGGTCTATTTCGATAAGTCTTACGAAGGCAATCCGCTCGTGAACGCCTTCTGCCTCGGCGTGCTGCGCCATGAACAGATCGCGCGCGGCGCGGCCAAGGGCATCGGCAATCCGGTCTTCTACGTCGGCCCGGCCACCGGACGCGACGGTCTCGCGGGCGCGGCCTTCGCGTCGCAGGACCTCACGGATGAATCCTCGCAGCAGCAGCGCGGCGCGGTGCAGGTCGGCGATCCGTTCATGGAGAAACTCGTCTGCGAAGCCTGCCTCGAACTGCTCGCCACCGGAGCCGTCGCCGGCATCCAGGACATGGGCGCGGCCGGCCTCACCTGCTCGACCTGCGAAACCGCCGCCCGCGCCGGAACCGGAATCGAGATCGAACTCGACAAGGTTCCGCAACGCGCGCCGAACATGAGCAGCTACGAGATCATGCTATCGGAGTCGCAGGAGCGGATGCTCGTCATCGTTCACAAAGGACGCGAAGAGGAAGTGAAGCGCATCTTCGACAAGTGGGATTTGCCGTGGTCCGAGATCGGTTTCGTGACCGACACCGGCCGCATGGTCGTCCGCCAGCACGGCAACATCGTCGTGGATCTCCCGGCCAAGAAACTCGCCGACGAAGCGCCCGTCTATTTCCGCGACGCGCAGGAGCCGGAGTATTTGAAGGAAGTCCGCGCGTTCCGTCTCGATGGCATTGCCGACACCAAAGATCCCGTGGCCAATCTCAAGACATTGCTCGCCTGGCCGAGCATCGCGTCGAAGAACTGGGTCTATCGCCAATACGATCACATGGTGCGCGACGGCTCCGTCGTCTGCCCCGGCAGCGATGCGGCGGTGATTCGCATCAAGAGCGATTCGCAGCCGGAATCTTCCAACGCCGGTCCGACGCCCGACAAATACGTGGCGATGACCGTTGATTGCAACGGCGTCTATGTTTACCTCGATCCCTATGAAGGCGGCAAAGCGGCGGTCACGGAAGCGTGCCGCAACCTCGCCTGCTCCGGCGCTCTCCCACTCGGCGCAACGGACAACCTGAACATGGCCAACCCGCACAAGCCGGAGCTGTTCTGGCAGATCAAGGAATCCGTGCGCGGCCTCGCCGATGGCTGCAAGGCCTTCAACGCACCCGTCACCGGCGGCAACTGCTCGCTCTACAACCAGAATCCCAGCGGCCCGATTGACCCGACGCCGACCGTCGCCGTCGTCGGCCTCGTCGAGAAGCCCGAACACATCACCACGCAATGGTTCAAGGACGAAGGCGACATCATCGTCCTGCTCGGCGACGTCGCGGACGCCAAAGACCCGATCCTCGGCCTCGGCGGTTCAGCGTATCTGCAAGTCATCCAAGGCAAGAAGACCGGCTCTCCGCCGCGCTGCGATCTTGATCAGGCGAAGACCTTGCACACCACGCTGCTCGGCCTCATCCAATCCGGCCTGGTCAAGAGCGCGCACGATTGCAGCGATGGCGGCCTCGCCGTCGCGCTCGCCGAGAGCTGCATCAGCCAGCAGATCGCCCGCGAAACCCCGCGACTTATCGGCGCGAACATTGATCTCACGCAGGTAGGACAGGCTTCCAGCCTGCCTCATCCGGCTGAGGGTCAGAACAGGCAAGATGCCTGTCCTGCCTTGCGTCTGGACGCCCTGCTCTTCGGCGAGACCCAGAGCCGCATCGTCGTCTCCTGCAAGCCACTCGACGCCGTGAAACTCATCGAACGCGCGAAGCTCGTCGGCGTTCCCGCCGCCCGCATCGGCACGGTGGGTGGCGACAGGCTGGTGCTCAAGACCAGCGCCGGAGAGTTCTCAACCCCGACCGCCGACCTGCACGACCCGTGGTGGAACTCCATCGCCCGGGCGATGAGTTGAACCGCGTGCAAACTGCTCGGTTCGCTCCCGGTCGCTCGGATTGATTCCTGCACTCGACTTTCTGGAACGGTCAGGCTTTGATGTCGAGAGTGTTGGATTTCTCTCACAAAGCCGCGTTCACCACCACGCATTGGAGCAACGTGCTGCACGCAGGCAACGAGGATTCGCCCGCAGGCCGGGCGGCGTTGGAGCAGCTTTGCGCCGGCTACTGGTATCCACTTTACGCGCATGTGCGCCGGCGCGGACACAGGCCGGACGACGCTGCTGATCTCACGCAGGAATTCTTCGCCACCTTGCTGCGGCGCAATTCCCTCGCGAGGGTCGGACCGGAGAAAGGCCGCTTCCGCACCTTCCTGCTCGCTTCGCTGGACCATTTCCTGCACGACCAATCCGCCCGCGATCATGCGGCCAAACGCGGCGGCGGTGCCAAACTCATCCCGCTCGACGCGCTGAATGCCGAGCAACGTTTCGCGCTCGAACCCGCCACGGAGGAGACGCCGGACAAAGCGTTTGACCGTCGCTGGGCGGCGGCGTTGTTGGAACAGGCTTTAGTTCGCCTCCAGACCGAACAATCGCAAAACGGCCACGCGAACCTCTTCGCACGCCTCAGACCTTTTCTTGCCCGCGAAGTCTAGCCGGGCGAGTACGACGCGCTGGCCACCGAACTCGGTCTTGCGTCCAACACCATCGCCAAATCCGTCCAACGTCTTCGCGCCCGCGCTCGCGAACTCTTGATCGATGAAGCGACGCAGACCGTCGCAGCGGCTGGGGACGCCGAGAGAGAACTGCGCGAGTTGTTCGGGTGAATGGCCGCGAAGGAACACAGAGAGCACAAGCCAGACGAGAAGAAGACCCGTGGTGCCGGGGGGGTAGAAGATGGAGTCTGACAAGTTTGCATTCACAGCGTTCCTTTGCGGCTAAATGCTCGGGTCGATTTTTCGTCATCACCGCGCGCGTTTGCCGATGAAAGGCAGTGAATCATGAATGTGTCTGGGTGCCCTCGTTGCCACGGCCCGCTCGTCGGCGCGTCGCCGGACGCGTATTGCCCGCGCTGCGCCGGGCGGCTGTTGCTCGACACGAAGGTGATTGTCGATGACGGAGAGGATGCACCCGCGCATCCCGCCGGTCTGCGGTTGGGTGAATACGAGCTTGGCCTGGAACTGGGCCGCGGAGCAATGGGCGTGGTTTATCGCGCGCGCCAGCCGCACCTGAAACGCGAGGTTGCCGTCAAGGTGATCCTGGCCAGCCGCTTCGCCGGAGAAACGGCGCGCAAACGATTTCTCGTCGAGGCTGAACTCGCCGCGCAACTTGATCATCCTAACATCGTCCCCATCTACGAGGTCGGCGAAACGCCGGACGGGCCGTTTTACGCGATGAAGCTGATTGAAGGCGGCACGCTGGCGGAGCGAATTCTTCGTAGCAGCCGACGTGAGGAGGCTCAAACTTCCGGTTCAACAGGAGAGAGAAGATCAGAGCCTCCTCAGGTCGGCTGCTACGATGTGAAGGAAGTGGCGGCGCTCGTCGCGAAGGTTGCCCGTGCCGTCCATCACGCGCACCAGCGCGGCGTGCTCCACCGCGACCTCAAGCCCGGGAACATCCTTATCGACGCTCAGGGCGAATCGCACATCACGGACTTTGGGTTGGCGCGGCAACTGGGTGCGGAGAGTTCACTGACTGCTTCCGGCTCCGCGCTGGGCACGCCCGCTTACATTTCGCCGGAACAGGCACGCGGAGACAAAGGCATCACCACCGCGTCGGACACCTGGAGCCTTGGCGCGATTCTCTACCATCTGCTTTCGGGCCGTCCGCCGTCCGCCGTTCACCGGCAACACGGCGGTGGAGGTGTTGCGCAAGGTCATGGAGGAAGAGCCGGTGCCGCCATCCGCCGCTCGTAGCAGCCGACGTGAGGAGGCTCACTCTGAAGATTCCGTAATCCGCATTCCGCACTCCGAATTCGATCAGAGCCTCCTCACGTCGGCTGCTACGAAAATTGATCGCGATCTCGAAACCATTTGCCTCAAATGCCTGCGCAAGGAACCTTCCGCGCGTTACGCTTCAGCTTCCGAACTTGCCGACGATCTGGATCGCTGGCTCTCTCACAAACCCATTCAAGCCCGGCCGATTTCAGGCTTGGAACGTTTGCAACTGCTGGCGCGCCGTCGTCCCGCCATCACCGCGCTGTCGCTGCTCGCGATTGCGTTGAGCCTCGCGGGCGTGGCGGGCGTTTTCAGTCAATGGCGCCGGGCGGAACGCGAGCGAGAAACTGCGCAATCGCGTCTGCTTCAATTGCACGCCGAGAAAGCGCAGCGCGCGGTCGAAGCCGGCGATCCCATGTCCACGCTTCCCTGGATGGCCGGGGCGCTCTTGATGGAAAAGCCGGCATCACCGCGCGCGCAAAGCTACCGGCATTTTCTGGCGAACACTCTGCGCGAATGTTTGCTGCCGCAGGAAATCTTCTTTTTCAACCAAGGCGTCGGCAATGTTTCGTTCAGTTCCGACGGTCGTTTTCTGGCCGCGGCGGGCGACCCCGGCCATTTGATGTTGGCCGAATTGAACCCGGAGGGACGGGTGATAAGCTCAAAACGTTTTCGCGCCGGCGGCAAGCAACTCGTCTTTTTGCCGGACGGCGCACGGTTATTCAACGGCGCGGATTGGGAAATGATCAACGGCGTTTTGAATGACGGCTTCGTCAAAATGTTTGAACTGCCGGGAATGCGCACGCTGCCTGATCTCCGGGTGCGCAATCGAACCATGGCCTTGGAGTTGAGCCCCGATGGACGCTGGCTCGCAACGGGGTCCGAAGATGGCACAGTTGAAATTCATGACACGATTACCCGTGAACTTATCTGCCCGCCGTTGCGTTGTGAGGGTGCGCTAATGTGGGTGGAGTTCAATCCCGCTGGCGACCGGCTCGTGACGATCTCGCGCAATACCGTCGTGCGCGTCTGGGAACTTCCCTCCGGTCGTGAGCTGGCCCGGCTCCGCGGCGAGGCGTATGTCCAGGCGCGGTTCAGTCCCGATAGCCGACAACTGCTGTTGGTGGAGCGACAAGCCGCCACCGCGCAGTTGCATGACGCAGAAACCCTCGCCATTGCGGGGCCGGTGTTCAAGGATCAGTCTTGGCTGAATAACGCGATCTTCAGCCCGGATGCGCGCTACGTTGCCACGGCCAGTGGCGATCACACCGCTCGGATTTGTAACGCCCAAACGGGCCTGCTCATGATTCCGCCGTTGCCTCACGGGAACGAAGTTTCTTGCCTCGATTTCAGCCCTGACGGGACGATGCTGGCGACAGGTGGCATTGATCGCGCCGCGCGCGTGTGGGAAGTCGCCACGGGAAACCCGTTGACGCCTTGGCTGCGGCACGGTGGTAAAACCTTGAACCTGAAATTCTCGCCGTCAGGTCGCCACCTGGTCACCGGCAGCACGGATGGAACGCTGAGAATATGGCCGCTGCCCGAATTAGTAGTGGCGGGCATCCTGCCTGCCGTGGAGCCGGGCTTCCAGCCCGGCGGAACAAACGTGACATTGGCCGAGCGCGTTGAAAAATCTGGAAGCCCTCCCGCAAACCACGCCGATCCGGGCGGCAGGATGCCGCCCTCTATGTCAGGCAAGATGCCTGACGCTACAGCCGTTCACGGCTTGCAGCTTCGCGGCCAACCGCTCCCAGTCTGGCAAACAAAATTTTCCGCCGACGGCAAACTGGCCTTTATGACTGGCAAGGATCGTGGACGTGTCTGGCGAACGGCTGATTGGCAACCGCTCACCCCGGATCTCCAAGCCGATGGCGTGATGGATCAGCCCTCATTCAGCCCGGATGGCCAGCGCATCGCCGTTGGTTCTCGTGATCACCAAGTGCGCGTGTGGAAATTTGATTCGGCGGAACCCGTCGCCACCTTTATCCACAGCAACAGCATAGCTGCCGCGTTGTGGTTGCCGGATTCCAAACGCATTTTCAGCGTCAGCCAGGCCGGTGATTTTGCACTGTGGAACGCAGATGACGGAAAATTGATTCATTTGTTCACCACGGGTTACTCCAACGTCTTCACCGCCGCCGTTTCTCCCGATGGCCGTTGGCTGGCGGGTAACATGGCGGGCCGATTGGCGGTATGGGATTCTGTTTCCGGGCAGCGCCTATGGTTCGAGAAATTGCGGGGAGCAAAGATCACTGCCTTGCGCTTTTCGCCTGACAACCGTGGGCTCATCGCCGGAGATCAAGCGGGCGTCGTCCGCGTTCTGTTCGCTACCACAGGCAAGCCGGTTGTGCCTTCGCTGCAACACGCCGCGAAGATTTGCGATATTCGTTTCAGTCCAGATGGTCGCTTGTTCGCCACCGCGAGCGATGATTTGACCGCACGCATCTGGAATCCTCTGACCGGCCAGCCCCTCACGCGGCCATTGAAATTAACAGAACCGGTGCGCGAAATTTCCTTCAGCCCCGGCGGGCGCTGGCTGGCGATCTGCGGCCAATGGTCATTTCAAATCTGGGACGTTCATTCTGGAATCCCCGTGAGCCTCATCCAAACGACAGAAGAAGAATTGAGCGGCGGTATGTTTCTGGATGATCGCCGATGGGTGAGCGTGACTGAGGCTGGAGTGGTGAAGGAATTTCGTCTGGACACCTTGACCTGGCCCGCAGAAAAAACGGCTCGCGCCATGGAACTCCTGTCCGGCATGGTGCTCGACGGCAACGGTGACCTCTCACCTACGGCACCCGCCGGGCTCGAATCGTCCCCCACCCGCCGCCAGCAGGCGGAAGAAGCGTGGCTTTGGTTGCGGGAACGTTTGCCGCCTGTCTCGGAGCCATCTCCCTAATTCACCGGTAGATTGACGCGCCCTACCTTGAGGTTCCCAAGGAGCCTCCACGATTGCTGAATCGCGCATCGGGCCATGAACCGACGCCGAAGTGTAGCGCAGACTTTCCAGTCTGCGGCTTCTGGCGACTTTCCAGTCGCCAGTTCGTGGCCAGCCAAAAACACGGGACAAGAATGTCCCGTGAACCCGCAGACAGGAATGTCTGCGGTACGCAAGGGTTCATGGAAAGCGAAACGAAGCCGACGGCGCGACATCGTAAACAACGCGCGACAGGATCCATGCACTCCCCATCAAATGCCACCAAACAAAACTTTTCCGAAATTTCACGTCATCGGCGGAAGCGCTTCCCGATTACTAATGATGAACGCCGCCTTGGCCAGGAGCCGGGCGCGTTCACCCAACGCCAAAAATGCCATGAACAAAACCATTCTTGTTGGTTTCGCCGCCCTTCTCCTTGCCGCCGGGGCCGCCCGCTCCGCCACCATCACCTGGACCAATGCCGACAGCGGCAGCTTCGGCACCGCCGCCAATTGGAGCCCCAACTCCGTGCCCGGCAGCAGTGATGTCGCGGTCATCACCAACACGGGCACCTACACGGTGACGCTGGACATCGGCCGCACCCTTGGTCGCCTCCAAATGGGCGCCGTGAGCGGCATCGGTACGCAGACTTTTGACATGAACGCCAACGCCTTGACCTTCAGCGGGGGAAGCATCGTCAACACCAATGGGTTGTTTAAGATCTCTAATAATTTCATCACCTCAGGAGCAAACCTGACGAACAACGGGACGGTGACCTGGACGGGGGGCACGGTCACGGCGGGCCAGGGGGAGATCTACAACAATGGATTGTGGGACGCGCAGGGGAACAACAACCTGAACTGGGACGGCCTCAACAACGTTAAGGCCTTCAACAACGCGGGGACTTTCCGCAAGTCGGCGGGCAGCGGGACGACGCTCGTCAATGGCGGCTTACTCTTCAACAACACCGGGACTTTGGATGTGCAGTCCGGCACGGTGAACCTCATTGGCGGCGGAGCCAACACCGCTCCCGGCGTGTTCAATACGACCAACGTGGCGACGCTGACGTTTGGCGCCTCCTACACGTTCCACAGCGGCAGCCAGTTCACGGGCATGGGGACCAACCTGCTGGCCGCCGGCACGTTCACGATGAGCGGCAACATCACATTCAGCAAGCTCACGCAGGTGGGCGGCACGCTGGCGGGGACACACGACTTGAACGGTCTTTTCGTTTTTAGCGGCGGCAATTGGGTTTCCAGCGGTGCCACGACGATCACGAACGGCAGTATTCTGAACATCGCGGCCGACCTAAGCCTGTCCACACGGACGCTGACGAACAACGGGCCGGTGGTGTGGACGGGGGGCACGGTCACGGCGGGCCAGGGTGTGATCTACAACAATGGATTGTGGGACGCGCAGGGGAACAACAACCTGAACTGGGACGGTGCCAACACCCCTAAGGCCTTCAACAACGCGGGGACTTTCCGCAAGTCGGCGGGCAGCGGGACGACGCTCGTCAACGGCGGCCTCCCCTTCAACAACACCGGGACTTTGGATGTGCAGTCCGGCACGGTGAGTCTGTTCGGTGGCCATAGTCTATCTGGCGGCACGGTGAACATCGGCATCAGCAGTCTGTCGAGTTTTGGCAAACTGAATCTGTCCGGTGCGTCCGCCTTCGCTGGAAACTTTTCGGCCAACTTGAACGGCGGCTATATCCCCATCACCAACAATTCGTTCGCGGTCATCACTTACGGTTCGTTGAGAGGAACATTCACCAATGTCACGCTCCCGTTTGCCGATGCCTGGTCCACGAACTATGGCGGGAACGTCTTCACTTTGCTCGTGTTGAATGCGCGTCCCATTCCTTCAGTTCTGACGAATCAAATCGTCAATGAGCTGGTCACGCTCACCGTCACCAATACCTCCATCGATCTGGACGTGCCGACCAACATCCTGACCTACACGCTGCTCGCGCCGCCCGCGGGCGCCGTCATCAACAGCAGCGGGGCGATCACTTGGACGCCCTCCGAAGATCAAGGCCCCGCCACCAACGTCATCACCACCGTCGTGACCGACAATGGCGTTCCGGGCTTGAGCGTGACCAATTTCTTCACCGTGGTGGTGAACGAGATCAATGTTCCTCCCGGATTGCCGCTGCAGACCAATGTCTCCGTCCTGGAACTGACCACGCTCGTTCTCACCAACACGGCGACGGACTCCGACCTTCCCGTGAACGCTCTGACCTACACGCTGCTGGAGGCGCCCGGCGGTGCGGCCATGGACACCAACGGCGTCATCACTTGTCCCCGACCGAGGTGGAAGGCCCCGGCACGAATACCTTCACGGTAGTCGTCACGGATTATAATCCCGACGCTATCAACACGCAGCAGTTCAGTGTGACCAACACTTTCGACGTGGTGGTCCAAGAGGTAAACGTCGCACCGTTGCTCACGTTGCCAGTGAACACCAACATCATCGAACTCGTTCCCTTCAGCGCCACGGCCACCGCGACGGACGCGGACCTTCCGGCGAATGCGTTAACCTTCGCGCTCGTCTCCGGGCCGGCGGATCTGACCGTTTCTCCATCGGGCGACATCGCCTGGACGCCTGCCGAAGATCAGGGGCCGAGCACGAATGTCGTCATCATCCGTGTCACGGACTTGAACCCGCCCGCGATTAATGCCACGTCATTGAGCGTCACGAGCAGTTTCGAGATCGTCGTCCACGAGGTGAACGTCGCGCCCGTGCTGCCGGGGCAAACCAACCGCGTCATCGACGAACTCACCTTTCTCACCGTGACCAACACGGCGACGGATGCGGATTTGCCCATGAACGGTCTGACTTACATGTTGCTGGAAGCACCAGCCAACGCCGTCATCGACGCCAACGGGATCATCACCTGGACGCCGGCCGAGGATCAGGGACCGTCCACGAACACGTTCACCACCGTGGTCACGGACACGAACGCCTTCGTGCTGGCCGATCAGCAGTTGAGCGCGACGAACACGTTCACTGTGATCGTGAATGAAGTGAACGTGGCGCCCGTGCTCACCTTGCCGGCGAACACGAACATCAATGAGTTGGTGGCGTTCAGCGCCAGTGCCACCGCGTCGGATTCAGACCTTCCGCCCAATGCGCTGACCTTCGCGCTGGTGAGCGGCCCGGCCGGACTGACCGTGTCATCCATCGGCGCGATTGCGTGGACACCAGCCGAAGACCAGGGCCCCAGCACCAACATCGTGACCATCAGCGTCACGGACACGAATGCACAGGCCTTGAACGCCACGTCATTGAGCGTCACGATCAGTTTCGAGATCGTGGTCAGTGAAGTGAACACGGCCCCGGTGTTCACGGTGCCAACCGACCAAGTAATCTACGCAACGGCCCAGTTGTCCCTGAATGCCATTGCGACGGATGCTGACCTGCCCGCCAACACGCTGACCTTCGGTCTGGTTTCCGGCCCCAGCGGATTGTCAGTCGGCGCAGAGGGTTTGATCACTTGGACACCAGGTGATGCGCTGGCGGGCACCACCAACGCCGTGACCTTGAGTGTCGTGGACAACGGCACGCCCAGTCTTGGTGCCGCGCACACATTTACGATCACCGTTGAGCCACGCCCCATCCTGAGTATCCGCCACGCGGACACCAATGCCGTGCTGTCGTGGCCCGTGGCCGTCACCGGTTTCGCGCTCGAATACACTATGCATCTTGGTTCCGGCGAATGGTTCACCGAACCCACGGCGGTTGTGGACACCGGGACGGAGCACACTGTCACCGTGCCGGCGTCATCGGACAATCGCTTCTACCGGCTCAAGCGCTAAACTGGAACGATGCATTTGAGAGCGGATATTCAGCCAGCAAAGCGACGGCAGGATAGGCTTCCAGCCTGTCTCCGATCCACGCGAGGGTGACACACTGTTTGGTGGCCCCCGCAACGATTCCATCCATTGAAGCTCTTCCCGGTGCCATTAGCGTTCGAGACAGGCTGGAAGCCTGTCCTACCGCATCGTTCCGGCTGAGTTGAGTGAACGTGTTGAACCGCTGAGGCGACAGGTGGCGAAGCGTGCTTGGGACTTGGGCGTGAAGAAAATTTAGTTTCGCCTGTAACCTTCCCCAATCTTTCTACAAGTATGGGGTGAAATGATGCCGTGTCGTTCGAAAGCGTTTAGTGCAGCGAAGTCCGCCCCCAAATGGTTGATGCTCGCCGCCTGCCTGTGGGTTGGCGTTGTGATGCCGGGCCAGGTTCAGGCGCAGCCCGGCTCTGCGCTGCACTTCGATGGTGCCACGGGTTTCGTGCAAGGATCGACCGCCGCCGCCCTAAATCCTTATCCCTTCACCGTCACCGCGTGGTTTCGCACCACCAACACCACGCTGACTCGCGGCATCGCCAGCAAGATTGTGGACGGCGTTGGCAACGGCTGGTCCCTGATCGTCCAGGGCGGGCGTTTACGCGCTTTCTTTTATCGAGGCGGTGGATTCGGCAATTACGCGATCGATGCCACGTCCGCAGCCAGCGTGGCGGATGGCGGATGGCATCACGCCGCGCTCGTGGTGGATGGCGCGGGCGGGAAGTTGTTTCTGGACGGCCTCCAGATCGCCGCCAGCGCTTGGGTGGGACCACCGGGCACGCCGGTCACCTCGGCCCCGCTGCAAATCGGCCGGTACTTCAACTACGCAGAACGCTTCGATGGCGACATCGATGAAGTGTCCATCTGGAACCAGGCGCTCCACGCCAGCTCGGTAAATTACATCAAGCATCGCAGCCTGAGCGGCACAGAGGATGGCTTGGTCGGGCTGTGGCGACTGGATGAAGGCGGGGGCACCACCACCGCCGACGCCACGCCGGCGGCGCGCACGGCAACGCTGTTCAACAGTCCCCAATGGATCGCCTCCACCGCACCCATCGTCCTGTCGCCGGTGGCCGCGAATGCGCTCAAATTCGACGGCGTGACGGGCTACGTCCAGGTGCCGCATCACACGAATCTGAATGCTTATCCGCTGACGGTCACAGGATGGTTTCGCACGACCAACACCGTTTCCCTCGTTCAGGGAATCGTGAGCAAGTACGCGGACGGCAGCGGCAACGGCTGGAGCCTGTTCGTTCAGAACGGCAAGTTGCGTGGTTTCTATTACCGCACCTTCGCCAATTTCGCAATCGATGCCACCTCGGTCGCCACGGTGGCCGACGGCGCATGGCATCACGTCGCGATGGTCGTGGATGCTTCGGGTGGAAAAATTTTCCTGGATGGCAACGTCGTCGGATCGGGAACCTGGCCCTCAACCCCGAGCGCCCCCAACAACTCCGAACCCCTGCAGATCGGGCGCTATCACAACTACGCCCAACGCTTTCATGGTGCGCTGGACGAAATCGCCGTCTGGAACCGCGCTCTGGCCGCGAGCGAAATCCAGTCGTTCAAGAATCGTCCGCTCGCCGGGGATGAAGTCAATCTGGTCGCCTCCTGGCGGTTGAACGAAAGCAGCGGGACGATGGCCGACGACTCCACTGGACACGGACACACCGGGACGCTGTTGAGCAGTCCGCTCTGGGTCGGCTCGCTCGCCCGGCTCGGCGATGCCAGCGTGCATTTGCTGCCCGTCATCGACAACGCCTCCTTCCCGCGCGCCTGGGCCGTGCGGAACACCAGCGTCGCCGACTTCCCGCTCGCCACTCGCGCGACCCTCCGGCGCTTCTACGACTACGGCGACGCACCTGCGCCGCTGCCGCTGAATGTTTATCTCGCCGCCACGCTTGCTGATTCCGCCGCCACGCCCATCGCTTTACGCGGCCCGGCCACGGCCACGAACTCCCTCTCGCTCGGCTCCTACAACGCTTCTGATCCCGTCGCCGCTTCCGGGTTGGTCGTCATCGCTCCCACGCTTCCCATCGAGCCGGACGCGAACCTCGACTCGGTCAATTACACCCACACGCCCACCGTGACGCTCTCCCACGAGGAAGTCGGCGGCGCGGGCGCGGTGGTCGATGATCTGCGCGCCCTGGCCACCAGTCCGCTGCTCCACTTCAACGGCGCGCTCTACTTCGGCGACATCCCCACGACGTTCAGCAACCTCGTCAACTCGCCGTTGCCAGGTCCGTCTTCCGCGCCGGACTTTCTGCAAACCCAGTTGCAGCTCGCGACTGGTTCCGGGCGCGTGCTCAATCGCCCCGAGGTGACCTTCGGCGGCGGCGGCGCGATCAACGTGAACCTCGCGGTGGACGGCACCGCCACCAACCTCAACGGCAGCTACACCATCGGCCAGGTGACACCCATCGTGACCGCTGGCGTCCGGCATTTCTTCATCGGCACCCTGAGCGCCGCTGGAGCCGTCGCCACCTTCCAATATGCATTCCTGCCGCCGGGCCTGGGCTTGCAGACCGATCCGGAAATCCGCGCGCATTATCCGTATGTGGTCGCTGCGAACATTCCGCTGAACGCCGCGCTGGAACCCGCGACCGATCCGGTGGTCTTCGATCCCACGGTTTTTGACGCCGCCGCCACGCAGTTCTACTTCGCCGAGGAAACCAAGCCCGTCCTCTTCTCGTCGCCCACGATTCAATGGAACATCACCGGCGGCGAATTCTACATCCCGGAAGCCACCACGCTTCAGTTCGTCCGCCAATCCGAGGACGACGCGCTCAGTGCTGTTCGGCCTTTGCTGCAAAATCCGCCCGCCGCCGACCGCATCTCGAACGACGGCTATTATCGCAACGCCGCCGCCATTCCCGGTGTCCCGATCTACATCCGGCCTGATCCGGTGAACGGCTCCGCGCTCGTGCAAATGCAGCTTGAGTTGAACCCGTCCGAACTGCGCCCGCACTTCCCCTACAGCGGTCCCGACCACAGCGGCCCGGTGCCGTCGGCGGGAGGAAGGCTTGCGATTCAGGACGATCTCATTGATGCGGGCGGCAGCTACCTGCTGTTGAGCGACGTGGTGCCAGTGCCGTATGGCCGCGACTGTGCGGACACGAATTGTGGCGGTGCATCGTTGCCAAGGCTCGTTCTACCCTTTACGCCCGACACATCGCTTCGGCTGGAGTTCACGCCCGACGGGGGCTTGTTCGCCTTCGGCAGCGTGCCCGCGCAAAACCTGACGTTCGGTTACACCGGCACGCCCGATCAATTCGCGCACCGCACCAGCGACGTGGAAGCCGGCGCGTATCACATGCCGGGAACTTTCCTGCGCGGCGACGCCGCAGCGTCTGCCAATGCGATTCGTCCCGCAGTGCTCCTCTTCACTGGCATCGGTAATGCGGCAGATCCGAACTACATCGAACGTCCCGGCACCGCCGCCTACAACGACGGCTTCGCGAACTACGCGGGCATGAACTTTCGCGGCCCGCTGGAGGGACGCAGCTATCTCGCAGGCAAAGACACGGGCGTCTATCCGCTCGTGCCCGAGGTGAAATACTACGCGCGCTTCGGCGGCGTGAGCGGACTGCATCAGGCGTCGTCGTTCCCCAGCAGCCTGAAACTCTCGGGCTACGACATGACCTTCTCGCGGTTCGCGCTTTCGTTCCTCGACAGCGACAACTGGGAATCGCGCACGGACGGACGCATCACGTTCCCCGCGCAACCGTCCGGGTTCTTCGTGGATTTCGAGCGCATGAAGTTCCTCTGTCGCGGCAGCCTCGCCGACGCGCAGTTGCCGCCGAACACGCCGGAGAAACATCTCAATTATTGGAACACGGACTTCCAGCCGTTGAGCATGGAGTTCCGTGAGAGCCTGGAAAACCCCTGCTCCGTCAGCAACCGCTTCCTCGTGCTGGGCGTGGAGACGAAGCTCCCGTTCATTCCCGAGGCGTTGCATGCCTCCCTCGCGTTCAAAGCCAACGGCAACCTCGGCACGCCGAGCGACCGGATTCGCGGCGTGGACTCGCGCTTCCCGGTGCCCGGCCAGCTTTCGATGCGAGGCTCCGGCGGCAGCTTCTTCAAGATCAACACCGCCAACGAAGGTTACTTCAATAACTGGGAAACCGACGGTCATCCAAGCAACGGATTCTACAATCTCGCCGGGCGTATCGACCTGCCGTTCTTCGAGGACAGCAAGGTGCATCTGCACGTCACGCCGCTCACCACCGAAGCCGCGACCATCGACATCATGGGCGGCTGGCGCGCGGCGGATCAAGGCGGCCCGAACTACGGCTGGAAGATTGGCACCAACGACTTCTTCCACACGAAAAAGTTCGACGAGACGCATCGCGGTTTCCCGACGCACAGCGCGGATGGTTCGCGCACCATCACCATCAACCAGTATCGCAAGTCGGACGTGCTGGACTTCCATCCCCGCGCGCAACGGAATTGGATCGAGGTCGCGGAGTTTGACTACCCGCTCGTCTGGAGCGCGCCGCTTCGCCAGTTCGCGTCGTTCGAGGATTCCAAGGTCATCCTGCCCATCATCGATGTGGACAGCCGGCTCAAGGAAATGTCGCCCGGCAAAGTGGACCTCGATTTCGCGCAGGACCTCGAACTCAAGCTGCCGCGCATCAAGCTGCTCGATCTCGCCAACGACGCCATCAACGAAATCAACGGGCCATTCAACTCACTCAGCAACGTCGTGCGCTCGGCTTTCACCAACCTCGTCGAGTCCACCGGCTTGACCAAGGGCTTCCGCAGCATGCAGCGCACGTTGCGCGATCAGGTGGACGGCTTCTTCCGGCCCGTGCTCGTAGGGGCGCTCGACAACGGCCCGGGTAGCGTGGTGGAAGCACTCTATGCGCGACTGGCCGAGGAGCTCGCGCAAAGGCCCGCCACTTTCTCGACCAGCGTCGCCAGCATCGTCAACGATCCACTCGTCGATTTGCGGGGCGCCATCCGCAACATCAACGGCGCGGCCGGCGAGGTGAACAGCGTGGCCGGGCAATTGGACGGGACGCTGCGGGACATCAACGACACGGTCGGCCTGTTCATCCGCATCATAAAAAAGGGCGGCGATGGCAAGCGGCACGTGGTTCAAACCGTTCTCCAAAAGCTCGCCGCGGATCAAGGGCCGGCGCTCGGCATTGCCAGCGCCATTGCCGATCCCATCGCCGCCGAACTGTTGAAGGAACTCGAACCGACGCTCGCGAAAGTCGAAGACCGGCTCAATGAAGTGCAAGGCGAACTCCGCAAGGTGCGCGGGCAACTGGACGGCGCGACGGGCGACTTCAGCAAGGCGCTCGGCACCGTCACCGGCAACGTCGGTGCCCTGAATGACTACATGAAGATCGCCGGTTCCAGCATGTCGAACCTCATGGCCAGCGCCGTCACTCCGGCGCGCGATTACTTCACCGCGAATCCGGCGGCGGCGAAGCAGGCCATCCGCGAGCGGCTCATCGTGGCGTTCCTTTCGTCGCCGATGCCCGCAAAGTATCAGCAGACCTTCAAGCAGTTCCTTTACGAAGACGACGTGATCGTCAATCAGCTCACCGAGACCTTGTTCCAGCAGATCAATGAATCGATTCGCAAGTCCCTCGACTCGACGAGCGAGATATTCTCCGCGATGAAGGGTGTCGGCCTGATGAGCAGTTCGCTCGGCTCGGCCAAGATTCGCGGCGCACCGACCTTCAACGGCGATGCGCTCAAGAAAATCCGGCTCGACGCCAAGGTGAAGATGAAGCTGCCCGACGATCTCGACTTCAACGCCTACATGCAGATCTCGGAACTGGATTCGCAATCCGTGGCGCTGGACTGCATCCCGGCCGGCGCTCCGGCGGCGGAGATCATCATTGGCGCGGCGGACGTGCCCCTGAAGTGGCCGGGTGTCAGCGCGACAGGCGTCCCGCTGACCCTGACCATCGAGGCGCGTTGGACGCAGCAAAGCGGCAACGTCCTCGGCGTCGGCGGACTGATTCTCATCAAGGGCGAGGCGGGCTTCAAGGGTTGCACCGTGAAGGAAATTGGCGCGCCCCTCGCCGTCGGCGAACTGGAGGCTTACTTCGCGGCAAAGGCGGCGGGCAACATCGTCATCCTGGGCGTGCCGGTGAATGTCCAGGCCGGGTTGTTCGCCGGCAAAGCCTGCACGCTCGCGCCCATCATTTTTGTCGATCCGGAAGCCGGCAAAGTGCTCGGTGATCCGCTTGGCTTCGCCGGCGTCTATGTGCAATTCGGCGGCGGCCTGTCGCTCTCCGATATTCTCTTCGGCTTCTCCAACTGCTTCCTCGACGCGAACGCCACGGTCTCGACGGCGGTGTTCTATGAAGCCGGGCCCAGCTCGGGGAAACTGGGGATGCGCCAGAAGCTCGCGCTTGATCTGCGCCTGCTCTGCCTGATCGAAGGTCACGCCGATCTCACGATGTTCGCCTCGGCGGCCTTCGGGCCGGATGGCTATGTGCTGATTCTCGGCGGCGAGGCCAACGTCTGCGGCGAACTTGGCTACTGCCCGTTCTGCATCGAAGGCTGCGTCGGCGTGGCCATCCGGGGCGAAGTGCGCGACGGCGAAATTGATTACTACCTGGACTGATGATGAATTTTTTAGAAACCAAGACAACGGAACGCCGAGCATCGCTCGGCAGGATGGACGCCGCCGGAGCGCGAATTAAATGCAGCGGCGCTCATCCCGGAGGGATGCCAGAAGGTAGCCGGGGGTTGAGAAGCGCAGAGCGCGACGATACCCCCGGTGTGTGCGCCTTGGTTCCCGCATCCCGGAGGGATGCCAGACCATCTGCGAAGGACGCAAGTTCTGGCACCCCTCCGGGGTGCAACTCTACGGTGTGCCTTACCGGGGGTGTCGCTCCGCTCAACCCCCGGCTACCTTCTGGCATCCCTCCGGGATGGCTTTCGTCGTTCGCGGGGATGCTTGCGCTTCTCCTCACACTCTCGTTCCCACCGCGCGCCCTGGCCCAGGCTCCTCTGGGCGATCTCGTCTTCTCCGTCGGCACCACCATCCGCAACGCGGGCAACCAGGACTGGTCCTTCGTGCTCGTCGGCGCGGTCGAACCCGCGCTGCTCAACGGCAAACGCTTCGCGGTTTACGGCAAGCTGGGAGATCCTTCGAGCGCGGCCAGCTACTCGCTGCGTGGAACGATCTTCCGCCAGACCGATGCCGGTGCCATCAACACGTTGCTCAACCAGTCCGTCTCGCTCGGCCAGAATCTCAGCACGTTGTCGGACGCGTTGAACGCTTTCCTCCGCAGCGTGCCGGGCATCACCAACCAGCCGCTCGCGCAAAAAGTCATCACCCTGTTTCAACGAGCCGAAACGGACGCGACGACGAGGGCTGCGCTCGCGTTGCTCACGGTTTCCAATCCCGGACTTCGCCTCTGCTATGGTCAGGCTTTCGCCGAACCGATCGCCGGTCTCACCACCTACGAAGTGCGTGAAGTCAATCCCGCCACGGGCATCGCCGGTGACGTGATTGGCCGCGTCACCATCACGCCCGGCGCTCCGGTGGTCTTGCCCGCGCCCGGCAAGCCGTTTCATGTGGCCACCAATCATCCCGACGACCATCTGGTCATCAAGCTGCGCTGGGGCACGCCCGATGCGCTGCGCCGTCTCTCGCTGCTGGGCTATGGCTTCAACGTGTGGCGCATTCCTCGGGCGGCGGCTGAGAGCGCGGGTTTCCACGTCACGTCGCCAACCCTCGCGCAGCTTTTGAGCAATCCCGCTTTTGTGCGCGCGAACCAGGCTCCGGCTTCGACTAGGAAAGATTTCTCCGCCGGCAGCGGTGCCGGTGCGGCGGATGATCCGGCGGATCGCACGACCTACTTCGTCGCGGATAACAATGGTTACCGCCCCAAGGCCCGCCCCGTACCGGTTGGCGTGCCGTTCGTGGATGGCGCGGAGTTCTACTACTTCGTCACCGCTCGCGATGTGCTGGGTCGCGACGGCTTCGTTTCGCCCGGTGGGCTTGGCCGCGCGTGCCGACGCATTCCACCCGTCGCACCCATCGACCTCAGCGCCCGCGATGAAGTGCAGGTGCGCCCGTTGCCCGGCGGCGCGAATACCAACGAGCAACGCATCCGCATCAAGTGGGTGCAGAACACGAACGTCGTTGAACTCGTCACGCACTACTGGATCTACCGCTGGCCGAATCCGGCGATGGCCTTGAGCAACGACGTGCCGCCGTCCGTGAATCGCATCGGCATGGTCGCGCATTCTGCTGCCACGAACACGGGCACCTACCTCGATGATGGTCCTGGCGCTCCGGTCACGCCAGGCCTCAGCAACTTCTGGTACACCGTCCGCGCCGTCAGCGTGGCCGCGTGCGACCCGCTGCCATCGCCACACAGTCCGCCGGTGTCCGCCGTGTTGCGCCAGCGTGAAGGCCCGACGGCGGCGACCGGCATCGTGCGCGGCAGTTGCGGCACCCCGGCGGTGAAGTACGATTTCTTCTCGCGCGACCTGAACCTCGACCTCCCAACGAATCGCTGGAACTACAAACTCATCTGCGTCCGTCGCGATCCCGGCATCGCGTGGGTGACCTTCGCGGTGACGAACAGCAGGGCCGGGATCACGTTGCTCGGCCCGGTTTACTTCCCGCCCGGCGGCGACCGCGTGGAACTCGACTACACGCCGGCCAATGACTTCGGCTCGTCGGTGATCGATGTCGGCTGCACGGTCGGCAACTACTACGGTGCCGTGTCGCGCCAGGCTCTCTACCAGTCGGCAAGTTCGCCGCCGAACCGTCAGCTTTGGAAACTGAACTTCCTCGCCGGCCAGCTTTTGCTCACGGCCATCAGCAACACCGATCCGTTGCTGGCCGCAGCGAACGGCGGCGCAGCGAGCTTTTGCGTGCCGGCCATCAATCCCACCCCGGACGAAAGCGGGACGGTAACGATGCGCTTCGATTTCCCGTCCAGGCCACCAGTGCTCGTGCAGTCCGCCGGCAACGGCCCGAACAGCAGTGTGTGGAACGATGTCGCCGTGGCGTGGCCCGACAGCAACGGCGTTTATGCCGTTTCGTATCCAGCCTGTCTCATCGGGCCGCTCCCGAGCTTCCGCGGCTGCATCGTCTCGCTGCCGGCGGAGGGCGATTGCGCGCAGCACATCACCAGCGGCGCGGACGGCGGACGCATCGCGCCGATCCAAGTCGAGTTCAACACCACGCCGCGCACGCGCGAGTATCGCCTCTATCGTTCCGTGAACGACGCGCCGTTGACGCTGCTGGCGCAGGGCGCGATCCGCCACGTGGCCGGACGGCGCGTGGTGCGCAAGGATGACACGATGCCGCCTTCCGCCTCCCGCCTGTGCTACTTCGTGCAACTGCTCGACGAACACGGGAATCCCAGCCCGATGTCCTTCCTCGGTTGCAAAGAAGCCAAACCGGAAAAGCCGCCCACGCCCACGCTCGCCGAACCGCAGGCCATCGGTACGCCTGCCTCGCCGCAGGTTTCCTTGAACTGGTTTTGCCCGACCGCCGGGGTGTATCGCTTCCGTGTCTTCATCAAGGTTGGTCCTGGCGCTCCGCCCAGCGGCGGCGGCGGCAGTGGCGGCAGCGGCATCATCAGCGCCTACCTCAAGTTCGACACCGTCAAGGATCTCACGGGCTACTACAGCGGCCTTGGCAAAGGCGTTCTCTCCGTTGCCCTCCGTGACGTGGTGAAATACACCGAAGCCCAACTGACACCGCCCATCGGCGCGAGCTTCGGACCGGGGCCGCAGTTCACGCTCACCGCGAACATCCTTGCCGATGTGCCTTACCAAATTTCCGTGCAAGCCCTCGATGCGCAGGGCGGCGAAGGCGACCTGTCCACCTCATGGGATTTCACCTGGAAGGCTCCGACGCGCCCGGACTTGGTGCCGTGGCCGGCGCGACCGCTGCCCGATGTCGCCGTGTTCGATGACCGCGTGACCGCCGTCGTCTTCACCAATGCGCAGGACAACAGGCTGGTAGATCGCCGCTACCCGGTGGGAATTCGCATCGGTCAATTCCCCATCAGGCTGGATGCGAGCGAGACGATCGGCACACCGGACTTCATCAAGTATTACCGCAGTCCAGAAGCGAGCAGCGACCCGAACCATCACATCTTCTTCCGGCACACGACGGACCCCGCGCGGAACGGCGAGCCGCTCCTGCCCATCGTCGTTTACCGGCAGCAGGTCACGAACGGGTTCTTCCCGCGCGTCTCCGGCGACGTCGTGCAAGTCAGCCCCATGCTTGAGCGCATCCCCTGGCAGGCGGGCGCAGTGGCCAACGATCCGTCCGCACTGATCATTCCCGACCGGCTGCTCGCCACGGGCAGGGAACATAACGCAGACGACGGCGCCTACCTCTACCTCCGCGACCAGCAGCCCGTGCTGCTGGGCGCTCGCTACCGCTACTTCGTGGTGCGCTTCAAGGCGAATCGCGAAGTGGACTACATCATCCCGGCGGGTGAAGTGGAAATTCCTCTCAACAGTCTTTGATTCGGCGTATGCAATCCAGATTCAAGATCGCCCTCTCCTCAACCCTCTCACCCGAAGAGCGGGAGCAGAACGTCCGCACTTTGATCGACCCAAGGGACGTCGGGCGAATCCCAAAGGGATTCCGACTCAAAGCCCAGGGTTGCGAGCCGCGAGCTACCCTGGGAAATCAAAGTGGAAATGGTTTCAACCCCAACGGGGTTGCGACCGCTGTCGTGACGTTGGTGCCGCAACCCCGTTGGGGTTGGCGCGCTCTGGCGCGGCGTTCCCAGGGTAGCTCGTTGCTCGCAACCCTGGGCTGGAGGACGCAATCCCTTTGGGATTGGCTCAAATCCGCACCAAAGTCATGGGTGACGCGTTGTCTTGTTCTCCTTCTGCTGTGCTCATTCGTCCGCGCCGCCGTCGTCACTGAAACCACGACCGAGTTCCTCAGCTCCGGCGACTTCAACGGCGACGGCCGCCTCGATGCCATCGTGCTCGACAAGGCCACCGGCAATGCGCGCGTTGGTTATCAGAACGCCAGCGGTGCGTTGACGTGGGCCGCGCCCGTACCGAGCGGCGTGGCGCGCGCCGGCAGCCTGGCCGTAGGACGCTTTATCAGTCTCAATCGTGACGCGATTGCCGTCACCTCCTTCGAGTTCAACCGGATTCATATCCTGGATCTTTCCGTTCCCGGCCTGGCGACTCCGCCAAGAATCGTCAATCCGCCTCATGACGGCATAAGTTCGCTCATCCAGGTCACGCAACTGCAGGGTGCCAACGCCAATGACAGCGCGGTCTTGGACTGGCTTACGACTGCGACTCATGATCCCGGGCTGACTCTGCTTGATTTGCTGGCCTTCGGGATCGCCGACGGGCTCTCCAGCTTCCAGGATCAAATCGCGGCGGAAGGCACACTGGTCAGCCTCGGCGCGTTTGAACGAAATCTCAGAGATGACACTCTCCTGGCCGCGATCAAGCGTGGGAGCAATGACACGTTCGCCGCCTACACCTACACCAATTCGTCCGGACCAATCCTGATCCGCTCCAACCTCCCGTCGGGCAGCGAGTACGCCTTCGGACGTTTCCACAGCGAGACCTATGCGCGGCTCCTGTTCTACGTGCCGGGCCAGTCCAACCTCACCGTCCAGCGCTTGGTCAACACAGCGGGCGTGATCGGGTTCGGCACGGCCACGGTGACGACCTTCACCTCGGCGGTGCATCAAGTTTACTTCCTGGATGAAGGAACGAATGGCGTGGCCCTCGTTCGCTTCGGCAATGGCGTGTCCGGCCTGCGCCCGCCTGCGGGCAATGACGGGCCGCTTCGAGTGACCTACGGCTTCGGCCTGGGAACTTCGGGCAACGTCGTGTCGTTGGGTTCGGGCAAGTTTGCATCGCTGACGGGCAACTCCAATTCACTGCTGTCCGCAACGGCGAACGTCTTCACCAAGAACAGCACCGGCTACGTCCAGACCAGCAGCAGCGCCTTGTCCGCGACCACCACCTCCGGCACGCGCGCCAACGTCTGGCTGTTCAACACGGAACCGTTCGTGAATGCGCAGCCTGGATTCATCGCGTCGCTGAACGGCGGCGGTTGGACGACCACGTTGAGCGGTCTGCCAGGCACGGTGCGGGTTCGGGTGGAGAGTGATCAGGGCGCTACGAGCGGACTGGGCAACGCCAACACCAACACTCTCGGCGCGCCGCCCAGCGGCAGCGTGTTCGGACTCGCCAACCAATATCATCCCGCCATCTCGCTCTTCAGCTACTCCGCTCCGCGCGCCGCCGATCCGTCCCGCATCACCATCTCACCTGCGCCGGGTGCCTACTCGGCGGCGATCCAAGTTTCGCTGACCAAGGCCAACCCAGCCGACAGCGCCTACTTTCGCTTCAACGGAGCAGGCGCGTGGACCGAATACTTCACACCCTTCACCGTGAGCAATGACGTCACGGTCGCTTACTACGGTCAGACTCTGGGCGGTGCGCGCGGCACGCTGCAACAAGCCGCCTACACCATCGCCGGCTCGACCTTGCCGCCATTGCTCAACACCAACGGCGTCAGCGGCGGCACGAACACTCCACCTACCAACACGAACGCGAATCCATTCCAACTCGCCACCGTCGGCACGCTCTTCTACGGACGCCAATCCGGCTCCACCGGGAGCGTCTGGGCGATCAACCTCGACGGCACGAGTGACCAGTTCGTCACCACCGGAACGCGCCCGCGCGTCTCGCCCGACGGACGCTGGCTGGCCTTCGCCCGTGAAGGTTCGCCCTTCCTCTCGCTCGGCAATCTCTGGCTCCGCGATCTGCTCACGGGCGAAGAACGACGCCTCTTCACCAACCCGAACTTCGTGGTGCTCTACGATTGGTTGAACGACAGCTCCGGACTGGTCTTCGACTACGAATGCGGCATCTACACCATTGATCTCGCCGGAGTGATCGTGGACCTGCCGATGCAAAACGATTGTTATGACGACGCGCCGGTGGTGAACCCGTTCGATGGCCGCATCTCCTTTCACAACCTGAACATCGCGCCTCTGCGCGGCCTGTATCAGTCGGACCCGGCCGGCTCGACGCGGCAGCGTTACAACATTTCCGTGGCCGGCCCGGCCTGGCCGGCATGGTCACCCAATGGCACCATGCTTTCCTTCGCCAATGTGCGCCCGGCAACTGGCACCGGACAGAACCTCTACACCATGCCGTCGGACGGTTCCGAATTTCATCAGCTCACCGGCTTCATCGACCCGACGAACGGATTCCCTTTCGGCGCGCTCTGGTCGCCGGAAGGTGATGCGCTCGTCGGCGCGGGCAGCATTCGCGGCGTGAACGGCCTCTGGGTTCTGCCGCTCAACGAAACAGCGTCGGCGTGCGTGGGCAATCCCTATCGTCTGCCGACCACGCCGGGCGATCTCATCGACATCGCAGGCAGCATCCGTGTCGGCATCGCTCCGCCGAAACTCTTCATCCGCCGCGAACCCGGCGTGGCGATTGTCTTCTGGGACGCGCGTGCGCGGAACTTCCTCCTCGAAGCCTCCGCCGTCCTTGGCCCGAATGCCGTGTGGATGCCGGTGAACGGTCCGTATCCGGTGAACGCTGGCTTCCATGAAGTAGTGGTGCCGAATCCCGATCAACTGAACGACGCCTTCTTCCGCCTGCGCCACCCGTGAGGGGCAGACCGCTTTTCAACTCCCTTTCCTCTACTCCAAGTGGAGGAGAGGGCCGGGTGAGGGGTGCGTCTTCGTCTGATTATTGCCCCTCTTTCCGGCTCTCTCCCCCATTCGTTCCTCACGGGGAAAGAGCGCAGGCCACGACGATCACTTGATCGCCTCAACCAACACCCCGGCGAGCAATCTTGCCGTGGCTTCATCAAAGTGCGACTGTCCGGCTCAAATGGCCGGCAATCCTTTCAATAGCGAAGCCCGCGGCGGACCTGCCGCCGTGTTCGCCACCACGCATTGGAGCGTGGTGTTGAAAGCCGGCGACTCGCGGGGCGACGAGCATTCGCGCGCCTTGGACGCCCTGTGCCGCGCCTACTGGTATCCGCTCTACGCCTACATCCGCCGGCTCGGCCGCTCGCCACACGACGCGCAGGACATCACGCAATCGTTCTTCGCCTATCTGCTGGAGAAACGGCTCCTGACCAAGGCCGACCCGGAGATCGGGCGCTTCCGATCCTTCCTGCTCGGCTCGCTCAAAAACTTCACGGCCAACGAATGGCGTCGCCAGAGCGCGGAGAAACGCGGCGCGGGCCAGACCATTTCCTTCGACGCGCAGGACGCCGAGGATCGCTACGCGGTGGAGCCGGTCGAGGTGAACAATCCTCAGTCGCTCTTCGAACAGGCCTGGGCGGTGGCGGTGCTGGATCAAGCCATGACCCTGCTGGAAACGGAATACGCCGGGGCAGGCAAGCAGGCTCTCTTCGAGAAGCTCGCGCCCAGTTTGCAAGGTGACCGCAAGGATTCGACCTGGGCCGAGATCGGTGCGGAGCTCGCGATGAGCGAAGGCGCAGTGAAGGTCGCCGTGCATCGGCTGCGCCAGCGTTACCGGGAACTCGTCCGCGCCTCCGTGGCGAACACGGTCGCCGATCCGCTGGAGGTGGACGGCGAACTCCGGCATCTCATGGAAGTGCTGAGCCGCTGAACTGCATTCCGGGTTTGAGCCGCTAATCTCCGCTCATCCGCGCTAATGAGTGCCTGAAAGAAAACTCACGCCGCCGCAGTGGCAAGGGCGACGACAGCGATCCTGGGGTGCGAATGTTTGAAC
>Ga0163153_10002593_pt1 | contig 25851 bp, 21 predicted proteins | sample OliLakLV19MP6IB1_FD_148629 | JGI IMG/M metagenome (GOLD analysis project Ga0163153, IMG submission 148629) | Freshwater microbial mat bacterial communities from Lake Vanda, McMurdo Dry Valleys, Antarctica - Oligotrophic Lake LV.19.MP6.IB-1 | ecosystem: Environmental > Aquatic > Freshwater >...
TATTAATACTAATTTATTTAGTATTGTGTCTTATGGAAGAATCGTATTTCAAAGGCCGCGGAGCTCAGATCAAAACTGAAAACCGGTTTCTAAAAGCTCAATATGTGACCGACTACATCGAGGGACTTGACGAACCCTTGCTGGAAGCGCCCACCACGCAAATCTTCTTCGAAACTCCGAAAAAGATTGTGAATAAAGTAGACAGTCCTGATTTAAGTATGATGTATTCCATGAATCCATATCAAGGATGCGAGCACGGATGCATTTATTGTTATGCTCGCAATACTCATGAATACTATGGCTTCAGTGCCGGACTGGATTTTGAAAGCAAGATTATTGTAAAGAAAAATGCGGCTACTCTTCTCGAGCAACATCTCCTTAATAAAAACTGGAATGCCGTGCCTATCATGCTCAGCGGCAACACCGATTGCTATCAGCCACAAGAGAAGAAATTTGAAATCACGCGCAAGATTCTGAAAGTATTTGCCAACTATCGACATCCTGTTGGAATAATCACCAAGAATAGCCTCATCCTTCGCGATATTGATCTATTGAAAGATCTGGCCAGTGATAATCTCGTGCATGTTTACATTTCTATCACCACACTTGATGAAGACCTAAGAAGAATTCTCGAACCACGCACAGCCAGTTCCATAAAAAGACTAAAGACCATTGAAGAACTTGCAAAAGCAGGTGTGCCCGTTGGTGTAATGAATGCCCCCATTATTCCGGGCTTGAATCATCACGAAATTCCTCAAGTATTAAAAGTGGCATCCGATCATGGGGCCATGGCTGCGGGCATGACTGTCGTTCGACTGAACGGTTCTATCGGCAAAATCTTTGAAGACTGGCTCCGCAAGAATTTTCCTGATCGCTTTGATAAGGTATGGAACCAGATATGTTCCTTTCATGGAGGCAATGTAAACGACTCACAATTCGGCAGGCGCATGTCGGGTGAAGGAAATATTGCCGATGCAATTCATCAGCTCACGCGGGCCTCAAAGAAGAAGTATTTTTCAGGAAAGCATCTTCCGGCCTATGACTTAACTAAATTCAGAAAAGGCGGCAACCTTAGCTTGTTTTAATCTGGAATCAATTCAAATTATATTAGGAGGGAATTAAATCAGTTTTTTCATTGTCTGAAGAGTAGTTACCTTTGACCTTATAATGCTTCGATTCGCTGCCATAGGACTTTTTTTCATTTATCTTGTTTCGTTTACCGAATTCAAGGAAGTGCTACGTCTGCCATTGTTGCTCCAACATTATGGCGAACACAAGGATCAGGTAGCCGAAATGTCTTTCTTTGAGTTTCTGGCGATGCATTATGAAACGGATGAAGCTCATGATGATCGGGACAACCGGCTTCCCTTCAAAGATTGCAGCCATTCGTTCATTGGTCAAATCATTGTGCTTCCCATTCAAAAATTTTCGCTAGCGGAACAAACGGAAGTAAAAGCCACTACCTATCAATTCTTTTATCTTCAGCACGAACCTAAGTTGATTGCTGTAGATATCTTCCAGCCCCCTAAAATTTAGTCTCATTTAAAAGGTAGCTGTCTCACCTCTACGTGCTGCGCTTATCTTTTTCTTTCGTTTCCCTTTTTGGTAAGGTGAAATCCCTTTTGATTACTCATCCTATAATATCCAGCAACGATGCTAAATAAAATCATAGAATTTTCAGTAAGGCAAAAATTAATCATTGGGCTGTTTGTGATTGGGCTCATCGGCTACGGCAGCTATGAATTCACACGACTCCCCATTGATGCAGTGCCCGATATCACTGACAATCAGGTTCAGGTAATCACCAGCGTTCCATCCTTAGGTGCCGCAGATATTGAACGCCTTATCACTTTCCCGATCGAACAGGTAAACAGCAACATTCATGGTCTTCTTGAAATCCGGAGTTTTTCGCGATTCGGATTGTCATTGGTAACGATCGTATTCGATGATGATACGGATGTATACTGGGCCCGCCAGCAGGTGACCGAACGTTTACAGATTGTCAAAGATCAACTTCCAAAGGGTTTAGGTGTGCCTGTATTGGCCCCCGTTACAACCGGACTAGGCGAAATCTATCAATATTTAGTGAGGCCCAAAAAAGGATATGAGAGCCGTTATGATATTACTGAATTGCGCACCATTCAGGATTGGATTGTACGAAGACAACTCCTGAGGGTTTCTGGCGTGGCAGACGTAAGCAGTTTTGGGGGTAAGCTAAAACAATATGAGATCGCAATTGACCCATACAAATTGAAGTCATACGGACTTACCGTTAGTGATGTGTTCAGTGCTCTGGAGAACAATAACCAAAATACGGGGGGTGCTTATATTGAGCGACAAGCTACGGTGTTATACATCCGAAGCGAAGGATTGATTGGCAATCTCGGTGATATCAACAGTATTGCAGTTAAAAACACGGAGAACGGAACTCCATTATTTATAAAAGATGTAGCCGAAGTACGAATAGGCAGTGCCATTCGCTATGGAGCGATGACATATAATGGAGAAGGTGAAGTGGCTGGTGCTATAGTGATGATGTTGAAGGGTGCCAATAGCAGCCTTGTCATTAAAGATGTCAAAGATAAAATTGAACAAATCAAAAAGATTTTACCCGAGGGCGTAGAGATAGAGCCCTTTCTGGATAGAACCAAAATGGTAAGCCAGGCAATTGGCACCGTTGAGAAAAATTTAATGGAGGGGGCCTTGATTGTGGTTTTTGTGCTTGTCTTGTTTCTTGGAAATTTCCGTGCTGGTTTTTTAGTGGCGTCCGTTATTCCGCTCGCTATGCTTTTTGCTGTGATCATGATGAACCTGTTTGGCGTAAGCGGAAATCTGATGAGTTTGGGTGCTTTAGATTTTGGATTGATTGTGGACGGGGCCGTGATTATTGTGGAGGCCGTGATGCATCAGCTGGCCCATGGCCAAAAGTTCAAGTCGCTCAATAAAATAAATCAAAACGAAATGGATGGAGAAGTAATCCATTCGGCAGGCAGGATGATGAACAGTGCTGTGTTTGGTCAAATCATAATCCTGATCGTGTACCTCCCTATCTTCAGCTTACAGGGCATTGAAGGAAAAATGTTTAAGCCCATGGCTCAAACCGTTGCCTTTGCTTTGCTGGGTGCCTTCATTCTTTCGCTCACCTACATTCCCATGATGAGCTCTGTTTTTCTAAGTAAGAAAGTGAAACACTCGAAAAACATTTCCGATAAAATGATGGAAAAGATTGAACGCCTTTACGAGATCGCACTGCAAAAAGTTTTGGGTTTTCCTAAAACTGTAGTAGTGTCTGTTCTTGCATTATTTTTCGCTGCCTTGATAACCCTTTCTTTCCTTGGAGGCGAATTTATCCCCGCGCTCGAAGAGGGAGACTTTGCCGTTGACACCCGGGTTCTCACAGGAAGTAATCTCAATGTTTCTATTGATGCTACGCTGAAAGGAGAAAAAATACTCCTCGAAAATTTTCCTGAAGTAATAAAGGTGGTAGGTAAAACAGGAAGTGGTGAAGTGCCCACCGACCCCATGCCGATTGAAGCCAGTGACATGATGATTATCCTGAAAGATAAAAGTGAGTGGACTTCGGCAACCACCTTTAATGAACTTGCTGAAAAAATGGGTAAAGCATTAGAAGCTATCCCCGGGGTCACCTTTGGCTTTCAATATCCCGTACAGATGCGTTTTAATGAGCTGATGACCGGGGCGAGGCAAGATGTAGTTTGTAAAATTTTTGGTGAAAATCTGGACACACTCGCACACTATGCGAACAAATTAGGCAACGTGATAAATACGGTTGACGGAAGTGCCAACTTATATGTGGAAGCAGTGGGTGGCATGCCACAAATCGTTATAAAATATAATCGGGCAGCGATTGCCCAATACGGTTTGAATATTTCTGAGATCAATAGAATTGTCAACATAGCATTTGCCGGTCAAAGCACTGGGCAAGTGTATGAAGAGGAAAAAAGATTCGATCTGGTCGTACGCATGGTGGGTGAACAACGAAAAAACATCAGTGATGTTCAGAATTTATTAATTCCATCTCCACAGGGAAATCAAATACCCCTAAATCAATTAGCTGAAGTTGAAATTAAAGAAGGTCCTAATCAAATCCAGCGTGAGAATGCCCAGCGCAGAATCATCATTGGCTTTAATGTGCGTGGCCGGGATGTAGAGTCCATTGTGACAGAGCTTCAGCAAAAGGTAGATGCTCAAATAAAATTTCCGGTCGGTTATTATCTAACCTATGGTGGAGCGTTTGAGAATCTAAACGCTGCCAAGAAAAGATTGAGTATTGCGGTTCCGGTATCGCTGTTATTGATTTTCGTTATGCTCTACTTTGCTTTTAACTCTGTCAAACATGGCCTACTGATTTATTCTGCTATCCCACTTTCCGCCATCGGAGGAATATTTGCGCTCGCATCACGCGGCATGCCATTTAGTATAAGTGCCGGGGTTGGCTTTATCGCCTTATTTGGTGTGGCCGTGCTGAATGGAATTGTTTTGGTTGCCGAATTCAATCGTCTGAAAGCGGATGGTCAATTCAACCTCTATCACATTGTGGTATCAGGAACAAAACTTAGACTACGCCCCGTGCTCATGACGGCATTGGTTGCCTCCCTGGGTTTCATGCCCATGGCGTTGAGCAATGGTGCTGGTGCCGAAGTTCAGCGACCATTGGCCACTGTTGTAATCGGAGGTTTGCTTATTGCCACGCTGCTTACGCTATTTGTTCTACCTGTGTTATACATCCTATTTGAAACTAAACTCGGAAAGAAAAAAAGAATGATGCCGATCGCTGTTTTATTAGTAATTGCTCTGCTGACCGCCTCAACTCATACAGCAAATGCACAAACGCCTATTACCGTTCAAGCCGCCATCGATACTGCCTTAGTCAATAACTTATTGGTAAAGAATGAACGTTTAAAAGCCGAGTATCAACAACAGTTGATCAAATCTGGTGCTAACCTTCCACAAACTACAGTAACCGGTGAGTATGGTCAGATTAATAGTAGCTTCTCAGATAATCGATTTGTGATCAACCAGAATATCAACTTCCCCTCTGTGTATTCTAATCAAAAGTCTGTGTTGAGAGAAGAGTGGAGAAGCAGTATGTTGAACGTAGCATTGAAAGAGGTGGATATGAAGAGGCAAGTGTCGCAGGTTTATTATATGCTTACCTATCTGCAACAAAAGAAAACCCTCCTGCAACAAAATGATAGTTTATATAGTGAGTTTTTGAATAAGGCTAATTTGAGGTTTAAGGCAGGAGAGAGCAACATTCTTGAAAAGACTACCGCTGAAACGCAACGAGGACAAATTGCCTTGCAACTCAATCTACTCAATGCCGATCTGGATTTATTGCAGGCTCAGTTTCAACTCTTATTAAATACAACGACTCTCCTCGTGCCGCAAGAGGGCGACTTTAAAATGAGTAGACTTGAAATGATTGATACAGCTACTGTGTCGCAACATCCTGCCATTCAATTATTGCAACAACAGAAACAGATCTCGATCAGGAACACACGGTTGGAAAAATCAAGACTACTGCCCGATCTCACTTTTGCCTATAACAATATGTCGATGCGGGGTACCGGTGCAGACAATATATCCTATGATGGTTCAACCCGGTTTCAGTCAGGTCAGATTGGTCTGGGTATTCCGTTATTCTATGGATCACAGAAAGCAAGAATCAATGCCTCAAAATCCATTCAGAAAATAACGGAAACAAACTACCTGGCCGGGTTGCAACAGTTCAATACCGAATACCAAAGAGCCAATACACAATACCTGAACTTCTCAAAGTCGGTTGACTATTACGAACAAACCGGCTTAACAAACGCCAGGCTTATCAGCGACACCGCCAATAAACAATTTGCCAATGGTGGAATCAACTACCTTGAATGGGTGATGCTTACTAATCAGGCTATATCCCTTCGAAACGAATATTTGATTGCGGTGAACAATCTAAACGAAAGCATTATTCAACTCAATTACTTCATCTATAAATAAGAGACCCTTCATGAAAAATCTCCTTCACACATATACCATTATCATATCCCGCTACATGAAAACGTCCATTCTTGCGATTTGTATTCTGGTGACAGTCATCTCATGCGGCTCTAAAAATGAGACGCCCGCCAGTGCGGATTCTACTCATGTTGAAAACTCTGTTACGCTTTCTGCCGCTCAACTTAAAAATGCCGGGATTGTGCTCGGCAAAATTGAGCAGAAGTCGATCTCGAGTGTGCTAAAAGTAAACGGTCGCATTGATGTGCCTCCTCAAAATATGATTTCGGTAAGCGCACCCATGGGCGGCTATCTGAAATACACCAAACTGCTGCCGGGCATGCACCTAAGTAAAGGTGAGGTGATTGCTGTCATGGAAGACCAGCAATATATTCAGTTACAGCAAGACTATTTAACCGCCAAAGCACGGTTGATTTTTACGGCTAACGAATACAATCGACAAAAAGAACTAAATCAAAGCAAAGCCAGCAGCGACAAGGTTTTTCAACAAACGGAAGTTGATTACACAACTGAAAAAATCAATGTCAAATCATTGGGCGAACGACTTGAACTCATTGGGATTAATCCTGACAAGCTGGATGAAAATACCATTTCAAAGAGTATCAATATTTACTCACCTATCAATGGATATGTTTCGAAAGTGAACGTGAATATTGGCAAGTTTACGCAACCCAGCGAAGTACTCTTTGAATTGATTAATCCTGCTGACATCCACCTTGCCCTAACCATTTTTGAAAAAGATTTAAGCAAACTCTCGATCGGCCAAAAATTATTTGCCTACACGAATAGCCAACCCGATAAAAAACATGAATGTGAGATAATTCTCATCGGTAAAAATCTATCCACGGAAAGAAGCACCGAGGTTCATTCTCATTTCGAAAATTACGACAAGAGCCTGGTGCCGGGCATGTACATGAATGCTGAGATTGAAATAAAAAACAATAACGTATATGCCTTGCCTGAGGAAGCCATCGTACGTTTTCAAAACAATCAGTACGTTTTCGTGGCCGAAGCAGAAACGATGTTTACCATTCAAGAGGTTAAAACGGGTGATTCCGAAAAGGGCTTTATCGAAATTGTTTCGGGTGAGGGTTTGGTCGATAAAAAAATTGTGGTGAAGGGTGCCTACAATCTTCTGATGACGATGAAAAATAAGGTGGAAGAATAATGGGCAACAAAAACCAGTCCGTGCCTATATCGTAATTAAAAAATGTGGAGGGGTCGTATTCAAAAAATTCAGTAACTATCATTACATCCCTTAGTAATAAACCGATTGGAATTATTAAACCACCTTACCTGGCAAGACGCGCTCATCTATGGGCTTGGGTTTTTTGCCCAATCGTTGTTTGGGGCACGCACGATCATTCAGTGGATCAAATCCGAGCGTGAAGGGCGAGTAGTTTCTCCTACATTATTTTGGGTTTTTAGTCTCAATGGTTGCTTCCTGTTTCTCATCTATGGCGTGCTAAGAAATGACATTGTCATCCTCTTCGGACAAACCATTTCCTTTTACATCTACGTCCGCAATCTTCAGCTAAAAGGATTTTGGAAAAGGATTCCTTTCTCGCTGCGCGCGCTGATTTTACCGCTTCCACTTCTGCTCTTTTTATGGGTCGGCATATTCTCCCCCGAATCATTTGAGCAGACGTTCAGCAGAGCTGATTTCACGGATCGCTTTATTATTATCGGCAGCATCGGTCAGCTGCTTCTCAATTTTAGATACCTGTATCAATGGTATCATTCCGAGAAAGTAAATGAATCCATATTGCCGCTGGGTTTTTGGGTGATCAGCGCTTTTGCTTCAGTGATGGTCGTTGTCTATGGTATTTACCGGCACGATCCTGTTCTGCTGGTGGCACAAGGCCTGGGGCTGATCGCTTATCTGAGAAATATTTATTGGTCACTGGTAAGACTTCCCCGCTCCTCCAATCACGAATGAGTAGGTGGCGCTGTTTTAGGAAAGAGGTTCCCCAGCCAGAAATCCACAAACAGCAGGATTTTCTCATGTAACTAAAATACCACGCGAATTTGCAACTTTACCTCATGCTCACAGAATATTTTTCTCAAATCGCCCTTGCCGACATTCAGAACTTTCTGATTGCGCATGAACACGATGATGAAAAAGTTTTGGTGCTAAAACAAAAAGAAGTCCGTGGAGTGCCCTCCTCAATAATTGCCTCTCAGTTAAGTGCAAGAAGAAAAGCAAAGTCAAAATTGCCAACATGGTACAAAACCAAAGGAATCATTTATCCACCCACAACCAATCTTGAACAGAGCTCATCAGAGGCAACCGCCATTTACAAAACTGCTATTCTTGAGTCGTGTGTTTCCACGAAGCGTATTGCCGTTGATCTAACCGGTGGTTTTGGTGTTGATTCCTTCTTTCTATCAACCCTCTTCGATTCCATTCACTATGTTGAACCCAATGCGGAGCTGTTGGGAATGACGAAACATAACCATCAACAGCTTGGAGCGTCTAACATTACACATCATAACCTGTCGGCTGAAAAATTTCTTGACCAAAGTATTCTGGCATTTGACCAGGTGTACATTGATCCTTCACGCAGGGATGAACGCTCGCGAAAGGTATATAAGCTGGCCGATTGCTTTCCCGATATCACAACCCTTCAACCAATCATTTTCAAGAAGAGTAAGTACGTATTAATAAAAGCTTCGCCTTTGCTTGACATTCAGCAGGGGCTGCGGGAATTACAACACGTGAAGAATGTCTTTGTTGTTTCGGTTGGCAACGAGTGTAAAGAGGTTCTTTTTCTTGCCGAAAGAAATTACGAAGGTGAGCCGCTAATAGATGCCATTGATCTGTGGGAAGATGGGCGGGTACGATTCTCTTTTTCATTCACCTTTCCCGATGAAAGAATGGCTCATGCTGCCCTGGGAGAACCGGATGTGTATCTATATGAACCGAATACTTCCATTCTGAAATCCGGAGCCTTTAAAGGAGTGGCTGAAAAATTTGGATTAACGAAGCTGGATGTAAACACCCATCTCTATACTTCTTCCACTGTAGTGTCTGATTTCCCGGGCAAGATCTTCCTGATCGAATGTCTTCAACCTGATGCGAAACAATTGAAAGCACTTTTGCCCGAAGGCCAAGTCAATGTAGTCGCACGAAACTATCCCCTAACTCCCGAAGAGATAAAAAAGAAACTTCGTTTACGCGATGGTGGGCAAAAGTTCTTAATCGGTTTTTCTTCTTCCAAAAAGAAGCACCTGGCACTGTGCTCGAGAGTTACAGGTATTTGATCAATTCTTCTACGGGTGTTTCACCGAGAAACGATTTCACAAATTTGCGTTCGCGGTTGTAGATGTAAATAGCCGGTGTTGATATGGCACCAAAATTCATATACACATCCTGACCATCTGCACGACCAAATTTTACGTTGGGCTTATCATCAATGTGGTAGGTTTTAGCAAAGTTTTCAATTTGATGTATTGAATCCGATGCGATAAAGAGTAATTCATAATTCTTGAACGCTTCACTCTTCTCACCAATCTCTTTTGCTTCGCGCTGGCAATGGTCGCAATCGGTGTTAAACAAAATCAAAATGCTACCACCCGGCAGTGAACGTGTCGAGGATGGCTCTCCCTTCAGCGTTTTATAGTCTAGATAGGGAAGCTCATTAATTTCCTGTTTGGGGATTTCGGTCGGCTTCTTAGCTGACTGATCACAATTCCACAAACCAAATATAGAGATCGCTGTAAAAAAGAAAATTAAAATTCTACGTGTCATATAAATTTAAAAATAATGAAGAATCCAATAAATAACCAGGAAGAACAAACCGGAAGTGCCATATAGCTTAATTACCTTTCTCCGGTTTTGCACATCTTCCCACCACAACATAATCCATGGTTTGATCAATCCCAACACCATAAATAAAAAAGAGGTAAGGCTGAGCAGCAGAATCAATAACCGCACATAATACATACTTGCAAAGTTACATTTTAATCTCAGCCACGCCACTCGTTTTGGCTATCACAAATAAAATCTGGCTCTGCAAACTATTAGAGTGGGCCATGAATTATATTTGCCCTCTTTTTAACATGTTGGTTTGAAGGCGCAGGAATTTATTTCACTCTATCGTGCGGACAGCCTGGTACAGACGCTGGCCGAAGGGATTCGTGCGTTCACGTCAAAATCAGTGCGCATAAAAGGTCTTCATGGCAGCCTCGATGCTGTGATTTTCTCCGCGGTTTTTAAAAGTGTGCGCGCCAATCATGTCGTTGTCCTTTCCGACAAAGAAGAAGCCTCTTACTTTCTGAATGACCTTCAGCAACTGTTAGGCAATAAAGAAGTTTTCTTCTTTCCTATGTCGTATAAGCGGGCTTATGAATACGAAGAGATTGAGAATGCCAATATTCTGATGCGGGCAGAAGTGCTCAATCAACTAAGCAATCACCCGGAAGGAAATGTGATTGTCACGTACCCTGAAGCCATTTCGGAAAAGGTGATCAACAAGAAGGCGCTTTCGTCCAATACGTTTCTCATTGCCAAAGGCGAAGTGCTGGACAGAACTTTCCTGGAGGATTTTCTTCATTCCTACGATTTTGAAAAAACGGACTTCGTTTACGAGGCGGGCCAATTCGCTATCCGTGGTGGAATCATCGATGTGTTTTCTTTTGCCAATGAGTTTCCGTACCGAATTGAATTGTTTGGCGATGAAGTAGACAGTATACGCTCCTTCGATCCCGGCTCTCAGCTTTCCGTTGATGTGCTTGAAAAAATAAACCTGATGCCCAACGTGCAAACGCGGCTGATGCAGGAAGAACGTCAATCACTTCTCGATTTTATTTCGCCTAACTCGCGTATCTGGCTAAAAGATACAGAGATGGCCAAAGATATGATTGCTCGGTGTTTTGATAAGGCGAGCGCCAGCTTTGACAAAGTGCTTCGCGAAAGCGGACAAACCAAAGTGGTGCTGGAACCCAATCAACTTTTTAACACCGGAGACGATTTCATTCATAACCTGAACGCCTTGTCGCGGGTTGAGTTTGGATCTAAGTTTTCGTTTGAGACGAAGCACATCTTTGATTTCAGCTCTTCTGCCCAGCCTTCGTTTAATAAAAATTTTGAACTACTCGCTGCTAACCTGCTGCAACAGCAAATGCAGGGATACAGCAATTTTATAGCGGCCGAACAGCCTCGCCAGGTGGAAAGACTTCACGGAATTTTTGAGGAGATCCATCCCGAAATAAGATTTCAGGCGCTCGAGTTCTCCTTAAGGCAGGGCTTTGTGGATCACACTACCAAGGTGGTTTGCTATACAGATCATCAGATCTTTGAACGATTTTTTCGGTATCGCAATAAGGAGAAGTTTTCAAAATCAAAGGCGCTCACTTTTCGCGAGTTGCAGACCCTTCAGCCGGGTGATTTTGTTACCCATATCGATTATGGCATTAGCAAATTTGCCGGTCTTGAAAAAAAAACGGTCAACGGTAAGGATCAGGAGGCGATCCGTTTAGTATTCCGTGATGACGATTTGCTTTACGTCAGCATTCATTCGCTTCATAAAATTTCTAAATACTCGGGCAAGGAAGGCGCGGCACCCTCGATCAGCAAGTTAGGCAGTGGTGAGTGGGATAGTAAAAAAGCCAAAGCCAAGAAAAAAGTTAAAGACATTGCCAAGGAGCTGATTGAATTATACGCCAAGCGCAAAGGTGCCCCAGGTTATGCCTATCAACCAGACGGATTTTTACAAGCCGAGTTAGAGTCTTCGTTTATTTATGAGGACACCCCCGATCAAGCCAAGGCCACCGAAGATGTAAAACGCGATATGCAACAACCTCACCCCATGGATCGCCTTGTGTGCGGTGATGTGGGATTTGGAAAAACAGAAGTAGCCATCCGTGCCGCATTCAAGGCCGCCACCGAAGGTAAGCAGGTGGCTGTGTTGGTGCCCACCACAATTCTGGCCATGCAGCATTACCGAACATTCTCTGAACGTCTCGGTGATTTGCCGGTGACGATTAACTATGTCTCGCGTTTCAAGACGGATAAGGAAATCAAAGAAATTATCAATGACGTTAAGGATGGAAAGATCAATATTTTAATTGGCACACATCGCGTAGTGAGCAAGGATGTACAGTTTAAAGACCTCGGACTTTTAATTATTGATGAAGAGCAAAAGTTTGGCGTGAAAGTAAAAGATCGACTGAAAGAGTTGAAGCTTAACGTAGATGTGCTCACGCTTACAGCCACACCAATACCAAGAACACTGCATTTTTCTTTGATGGGCGCCCGGGACTTGAGTATCATATCTACCCCACCACCTAATCGCCAGCCTGTTACCACCGAACTACATACTTTCGATCAGTCGGTTATTCGTGATGCCGTAAGTGCGGAGTTGCGAAGAGCAGGGCAGGTCTTTTTTGTACATAATCGTGTGAGCGACATTGAACAGATTGCCAATATTATATTCAAACTGGTACCTGATGCGCGCATTGGCATTGCCCATGGACAGATGGATGGCGATAAGCTTGAAAAGGTAATGGTGAAATTTATTGAGGGTGAATATGACGTGTTGGTTTCTACCAACATCATTGAGTCGGGTCTCGATATTCCAAACGCCAACACCATCATGATCAACCAGGCGCACATGTTTGGCCTTAGCGATTTGCATCAGATGCGCGGACGTGTCGGGCGTTCCAACAAGAAAGCTTATTGCTATTTGTTAACTCCTCCCAGCGCCATGCTTTCTTCCGATTCCCGCAAACGATTGGCTGCCCTCGAAGAGTTTTCTGATTTAGGTGATGGCTTTAAAGTAGCTATGCGCGATCTTGACATTCGGGGAGCAGGTAACCTTTTGGGTTCAGAACAAACCGGCTTCATTACCGATTTAGGTTTTGACACCTATCATAAAATTCTCGATGACGCCATTCAGGAACTGAAGGAGACTGAATTCAAAGAATTGTTTGCCGAAGAACTTTCCAAAAAAGCAAAATTGGTTGTACCCGACTGCGTGATTGAAACAGACCTGGAAATATTGATCCCAGACACTTATATCAATAATACCAGCGAGCGACTTCAGCTTTATGCTACTCTGGATAGTATTAAAGATGAGCTTTCTTTAAACCGATTCCGCGACACACTGAAAGATCGGTTTGGAACATTGCCTGATCCAGCGGAACAGTTGATAAACTCCGTCCGGTTGCGATGGATTGGTGAGGCGCTCGGCTTTGAGAAGATTAGCTTGAAGAATGAAAAACTCCGCGGATATTTTGTTGCGGGTAATCAAGAGTACTTCAAATCCGAAATATTTGGAAGGATCATATCGTTTGTACAGAGTCATTAAAAGCGATGCCGCCTCAAAGAGACTGGAAGCAAACTTCTATTAACCGTTGAGACGATCCTGAGTGTTGAAAATGCTATTGAAATCTTAGGTCCGTTAGCGTCTTATAAATTTAAGTCGTCAAGCGAAACGCTCTCTGTATAAGACAGCAGGTTGTTCAAATCATTAAAAGCATGAATAAGAAGTACCCTTTTAAACACGGTGGAGTAAAACACTTCTACAAAAAATTTACCAGAATGATACAGGTAAATCTTTTTCTCTTCATCACACCGTGAGGTAATGTAGGTGGTTTGTGATGTAATGAGATCACACTTCTTTTCAAAAGAGGCAACTTTAAAATCATCAATAGATATCATAACAATTTTTGTTGTTATCCTAAAAGGAGAAAAATATGCCAAACTTCAGAAACCCTTGTTTTTGACGAATTTACAATTTGTGTAAGGCCTTTGGTTGTACGATTTTATCCCAAAATGAAACTATACTTTTTCCAAATCAAGATCGTTAGTGCGATATAGGCGGTTAGTTACTTTAATACTATACTTTTTCCAAATCAAGATCGCTAGTGAGATATAGGCGGTTAGTTACTTTAATAAAGGATTCATCAAAAAAACGGTACTCTTTGGAAAACATTGATTTATCTATTTATATTAGCGTTTACTTTGATTTATAACCAAATGCAAATGAAGTACTTTAAGTCACTCCTGTTTTTAGTTGGATTATCCGCTGCTATCAGTTCTTGCTCCTTGTTTGGAGGAAGAGGTGGAAAGCCAACCGCTCAAAATCCTGGGCAAATGAGTACGGCCACTGGTCTAACTTATACTCAGGATAAAGCCGAAGGATTCGAGGTTAATCCTTACGAGTCTCAGCCTCCTGCACCTAATATGGTGTTTGTCGAAGGTGGCCGCACGGTACTAGGCTCCTTTGAGGAAGATGTGATGTCGTATCGCGACAACGTTGAACGTACTGTTTCCGTGGCTTCCTTTTACATGGATGAAACCGAAATCGCCAACATACACTGGCTTGAGTACTTATATTATTTAACTGCAGACTCCACACCCAATGATGGTGGACGCGCTTATAGGGCCGCTTTGCCCGATACATTAGTATGGAGATCTAATCTTGCATTCAACGATCCTTATGTTGATCATTATCTGCGCTACCCTGGCTTCCGCTATTTCCCTATAGTGGGTGTAAAGTGGGCTCAGGCAAATTCATACGCTGTTTGGAGAACTTCTAAAGTGAATGCTGACCTTGCCGAAAAGGCAGGAATAGCTGCCCCTCAGGCAGGTGCCGGACGTATTCCTTTGGAGTCCGGTGTTGTAATTCCTGCTTATCGCTTACCAACAGAAGCAGAGTGGGAATATGCAGCACAGGCATTGATTGGAACCCAGTGGCTTGACGAATTGCAAACCCATCAGCGCCTTTATCCCTGGGATGGTCATGCATTGCGTAATCCTTACGGAAAACAAATGGGATCTTTCCTGGCGAACTTTAAAAGAGGTCGTGGCGACTATGCCGGTATTGCCGGAAGGTTAAATGATGGTGCGTTGATCACCTCTTACATTTACGAATATCCTCCCAATGACTATGGCTTATACAACATGGCCGGTAACGTTAGTGAGTGGGTAATGGACGTATATCGCCCTCTATCACATCAGGATTTTGATGATCTTAACCCTATCCGCAGAGATGACTTTATTGATAGTCATAGCGAATATAGAAACCGCTACACAAAGACTGAAAAGGACTCTACTGTGACCCTGCCTGACGGCACAACAAAAAACATAAAAATCCCAGAGTATGAGAAGAACCCTACCGGTTTCATCTCTTTGATCTCTGATAAAGTTCGCGTTTATAAAGGTGGCTCATGGAAAGATGTTGCCTACTGGATGTCACCTGGTACCCGTAGATTCCTCGATCAGGATTCAGCAACTGCTACCATTGGTTTCCGTTGTGCGATGATCCGCGCAGGATCTAACTACTAAGAATATTTAAGAATAAACAGAAAGCCCTCCCAACCGGAGGGCTTTTTTATTGCGCTTCCGCAAGACAAGCTATGCTTAATTCGGAACATCCGTGATTTAATAATTGTTGTCCACAGGCCTCAAGTGTTGCGCCTGTGGTGATCACATCATCGATGAGCAAGATCCTTTTGTTGACTATTTTCTCGGGATGCTTTACTAGGAAAACATCTTTCACGTTATCCCACCGCTGAATTTTCGTTTTCCTTGTTTGTGTGGCCGTTTTTACTTTTCGTTCAGCAACACTTTCATCCCACGGGATTTCCATCGAACTGCTTAATCCTTCGGCAAACTTCGCGCTTTGATTGTACCCTCTTCTGCGCTTACGCGATTCATGCAAAGGAATGGGTATGATTAGGTCAAACTCTTTACCCAAACCCGCATCGACCATTTCTTTACCATAAATTTTTCCAAGCCTTACCCCCACTTCAGGATGATTATTGTATTTCAATTGATGGAGAAGATGCTGAACCACGCCTGTCTTTCTGAATTTTAAAAATGCCATCGCGTAGGTGAGGGGAATACGGCCGCTGAGCCTCGACTTGATTGTATTATCGATCTGATCATGGTATCTCGTTTTGGGCAACTCAAGGATGCAGCGCGTACATAATATTTCTTCTCCCCTGAAAAGGGAATTCGTACAGCCCAGACAGTAATTCGGAAAAAAGAGAGTTACAAAATCACCCCAAAGATGAAATGCCGACTTGGTCAAATTTGTTTTAACCTGAATTGAGCTCATCTTTGAAGAATAAAAAGATAAATCATGGATCTGGTTGAGCAATTTAATGAATACCGCAGCAAAATGAATGAAAAAATTCTGGCTGCCGATAATCTGATTATTAAACGAATCTTCAATTTGGATACTAATGCCTATCAGGGTGGAGCATTAGATGTAAAATCAAAAGAACTCATCGGGTTAACGTGTTCGCTGGTGCTGCGGTGCGATGATTGTGTTAAATATCACCTGGGAAAATGCAAGGAGGTTGGCTTTACAACGGCCGAAGTCCATGAAGCAATGGGGGTGGCCACATTAGTAGGTGGCACCATCGTAGTTCCGCACTTGCGCAGGGCCTTCGAATACTGGGACGAATTGTCAAAAACTAAATAATATACGCAATGATTAAACGTGACTTAGATCATGAGCGCCAATGGTATCGCCTGCTGGTAGAATTAGAGCGGGTGTTGGAGAAAAAGCCTAAAGACCTCAATGGTGTCCTTTTTATCATTGGCATGCAAGAGTTGGGCAAGGGTGCAAGGCGCTTTTCAAAGGAGGAAAAACAGGATCTCATGCACATTGCTATCTGTAAAGTGCTAAGCCTTGCCGGATATTATGAACTCGAAGGCCTGGATGCAGAGGGGTGGCCGCATTGGAAGCTAATTAAAAAGCTTCCGCATTTTGACCTGCTGGAGCAAGAGAAGTTGTTGAAAATGCATGTGCTGGAATATTTCGAAAAGGAGTACCGTTGGAGCTTCGCCTCGTCTGGTCCCGAGCTTTGATATAAGAGACGTATATTTCTATCTTCGTAGGATTAAAAAACTATCTTTAAGATAAGTTCGTTTTAACATACATGGGTGAGGGGATAAATCGCATCAGTGAAAAAATAAATTCTTTTAAGAAGAGATATTACCTCAATCTGCTTATTCGCGGAAGCATTTTCACCCTATCAGCAGTCTTAGTTTATTTTATAATTGCCTCGCTGGTTGAATACAATCTCTGGCTCGGTCGCGGTGCGCGGTTTTTAATTTTCGCCTCGTTCTTTGGGTTGGTTGGCTGGTGTGTGTTTCATTTTTTAAAGAAGCCTTTAGCCTGGTGGATTTATCGTAAGGGTTTGGGTGAGGAAGAAAGTGCCCGGATGATCGGAAGGTTTTTTCCCTCGGTGGGCGACAAATTATTGAACGTAATTCAACTGGCATCTTCTCAGCAAAGGAGTGCTTTGCTGGATGCGGGCATCTCACAAAAATCCGTTTCTTTTAAAGATGTTTCTTTCGAAACGGCCATCGATCTCAAGGAAAATAAGCGGTACCTCAAATATTTTGTCTTTCCATTTTTTCTCATCCTCATTCTATGGATTTTCAACCAGGGAATCTTTACGCAAAGCACTACACGCATCGTAAAGTTCAACCAGGAATTTTCGCCACAGGCACCGTTCCGTTTTGTTTTACAAAATCAAAACCTTCAGGCCTTTTTTAACGAAGACTTTACGCTCTCCCTTCGACTGGAGGGTGATGCCATTCCCGTGGCCGCCTATATCGTTTCGGGCGAGCAGCGCTGGAAAATGGAAAGCAGCGAAATGGGAATATTTACTTACACCTTCGAGAAAATGCAGAACGAGGTTGCCCTGCAAATTGAGGCGTCTGGCTTTTTGTCCGAGATGTATACTGTGCAGCTAATCAATCGGCCGGAACTTACGCAACTGAAAGCCACGCTAAACTTTCCACCCTATTTAAATCGCAAGCCGGAAGAATTAACCAATGCCGGAAATCTGGAAGTCGCTGAAGGCACAAAGGTGACCTGGCAGATTGGCGCATCCAGCACGACAAAGGCTACCATTTCCTTTTCTTCGGATGAGAGTCAAAAAGAAATGCAATTGATTGATAATGAGTCTTTTAAGTTCAGTAAGGATTTTCGTGAACCAGAGCAATATTCAATTGTACTGGAAAATGATCGCAGTAAGAATAAAGATCAGATCAGCTATTCCATTGATGTTATTAAAGATCAATTTCCGCAGATAGTCGTAGAGAATCTTAGGGATTCAATCCTTTTCAGCACAATCTATCTGGGCGGATCAATCACTGATGATTATGGCCTCACGGGACTCAAGTTGAATTATCAGATCATAAAGGGAAACAAAGAGTTGCCGTTATCTGGCATGGTCATTCCCATTGCGCAAAATCAACCACAACAAAATTTTTATTATCAATGGTCCCTTGATTCTCTAAAGCTTGAGCCGGGTGATAAGTTAAGTTATCACTTTCAAGTGTGGGATAACGATGGGGTAAATGGAAGGAAGTCAACACGCTCAGCAAATTATACGTTCAGCCTTCCTGGCAAAGAAGAGTTACAGGATCAAATCAGTAAGTCTGAGCAATCGGCCGAAAACAAAATCGATCAAAGCCTTCAGAAAGCAAAAGACCTGCGCCAATCCATTGAAGAGGCTCAACAAAAATTAAGAGGCAAGCAATCTTTAGACTGGCAGGATAAGAAGATGCTTGAAGACCTCATTAAGCAAAGAGAAAAATTGGATGAGGCCATTAATGCCTTACAAAAAGAGAACGAGTTACTGGAAAAGAAGAAAGATACATTCTCCGAGGAGAGTGAACGCATCAAAGAGAAGTCGGAGCAGATTCAAAAGTTAATGGATGAATTGCTCGATGACGAAACCAAAAAGATGTTTCAGGAACTGGAAAAACTTCTTAAAGAAAATGCTGATGCCACTCAGATCCAAAAAATGTTGGATAAGATGGACAGTAAAGAAATTAACCTGGAGAAAGAACTGGAGAGAACACTCCAGTTATTTAAGCAGTTGCAATACGAATACAAAGCAGAGCAAGCGCTTGATGAGTTGAAGAACCAGATTGAAAAACAAGAGGAACTTCTTTCCAAAACAGAAGAACTCACCGAGGATAAAAAAAATAAGGAGGGTGATAAAAAAGAAAATCCAGAAGGAGAAAAAAGTGAGAAAAGTGATTCACAAAAATTAGCCGAAGAGCAGGAGAAACTACAGAAAGAATTTGATGAGTTGGAAAAATCACTGGAAGAGTTGGATGAGTTGGGTGAAGAATTAAATAAACCGGAGGCCTCACCGGATGAAGAAGAAAAGAAAGAAGTAAAAGAAGCACAAGAGAATAGTAAGCAGGAACTTCAGAAGAACAATCCTAAAAAGTCGAAAGAGCCGCAGCAGAAGTCCATTAGCAAAATGAAGGCGATGCAGAAAGAAATGGAAAGCATGCAAAGCTCCATGGAGATGGAAATGGATATGCAAAACCTGGAGAGCCTTCGACAGATTATCCATGGCTTGATTAAACTATCCTTCGATGAGGAGTCGTTGATGAAAGATTTCAGCGGTGTTCAGCAAACCGACCCAAAATATATCTTCCTTTCGCAGAACCAACTGAAGCTCAAAGATGATTCTAAGATACTGGAAGACAGCTTGTTAGCTCTTGCCAAGAAGGATGCTTTCATGGGTTCCATTGTAACTAAAGAAGTGGGTGAACTCAATGACCATATCGATAAGGCGGTTGAAAATATCAAAGAGCGCAGAAAGGCAACCGCAAGCAGTGAGATGCAGTTTTCAATGACCAGCATGAACAACCTGGCGCTGATGCTGAATGATCATTATAATATGATGATGGATATGATGGCCAATGCTCAGCCTGGAATGAGTAAGAAAAAGAAGAAAGGCCAGAAGCCGAGCTTGAGCAAGATGCAGCAAATGCTTAATCAGCAAATGGAAGAAATTAAGAAAGGTGGTAAGACAGGCCGTCAACTTTCTGAAGAGATGGCAAAGATGGCTGCAGAACAGGAGCGAATCAGAAGATCCTTGCAAGAAATGCAGGAGAAGCTTAAGGAGAATGGTGGCCAGATACCAGGAGGAGATTTACCAGGAAAAATGGAACAAACGGAGTTCGATTTAGTTAATAAGCAAATTACGGAGCAAACCATTAAAAGGCAGAAAGAAATCTTAACGCGTCTGTTGGATACGGAGAAATCAATGAGAGAGCAGGATCTCGATGAAGAAAGAAAGGGAGAAACAGCAAAAGACTATGGAAAGGAAATCCCCCGTGAGTTTGAGGAATACTTAAAACTAAAGGAAAAAGAGGTAGAGTTGCTTAAAACAGTGCCACCTAAACTTTTCCCGTATTATAAAAAAGAAGTGAACGATTATTTTAAGCGTATAGGAACCAAGGAATAAACCATCACTTACAGCATGAGCATGAAGAACATCCGTATTGAAATACCTTCCTTGTCTGACAACATCAGGATGATTGAAAGCTTCATTGACAATGCAAGGGAGAAATTCAATCTCAATGAAGACATCTATGGGAATATCATGATTGCAGTAACGGAAGCTGTAAACAATGCGATTCGTCACGGCAACAAAGGAGACTCTGCCAAAAACGTTTCGTTACGACTTTCCCTGGAAGATGGATTGATCAAGTTTCGGGTAGAAGATGAGGGGCATGGTTTTGATTTTCACGATTTACCTGATCCTACGGCCCCGGAGAATATTGAAAAACCTGGAGGCAGGGGCATTTTTCTCATGAAGCACCTGGCGGATGAGGTGGATTTCTCTGAAGATGGGAAGGTAGTGGAGCTTAGCTTTTATATCAACACTTGATGTCCTCCATTCATTTCTTTTCCCAGGATATCCGATTCAAACTCAAAACCCATCGCAAATTCACTTCCTGGATCAAAAGAGTAGTAGAAGAGGAAGGTTCTTCCATCCATGAAATCAATTACGTGTTTTGCCCAGATTCATACCTGTTAACCCTCAACCAGGGATTCCTAAAGCATAACACCTTAACAGACATTATAACCTTTGATAACTCAGAAGACCGCAGCTCACTCGAGGGCGAGATCTATATAAGTATTGATCGGGTTAAAGAAAACGCTGACAAGTATAATGTTCCTTTTGATGACGAACTGAGCCGGGTGATGATTCACGGTATATTGCATCTTTTAGGCTATAAGGATAAAAAACCTGCTGAAAAAGCCCTCATGCGTAAAAAAGAAGAAGCTTGTCTATCTTTGCGCAAATAGTTTCACGTGGAACAATTCCGAAGGATTTAAAGGTTTTGATTTAACGTTTCACGTGGAACAAACAGAAAAACAATGTTTCCAGAATATGATGTAATTGTAGTGGGGGGAGGGCATGCCGGGTGCGAAGCTGCCGCAGCTGCCGCAAACTTGGGATCGAAAGTTTTACTCGTGACCATGAATATGAACACGATTGCCCAGATGTCATGCAACCCCGCAATGGGAGGTGTAGCCAAGGGTCAAATAGTGCGTGAGATTGACGCACTAGGAGGCTACTCGGGAATTGTTTCAGATAAGTCTATGCTTCAGTTTAGGATGCTTAATCTTTCGAAGGGCCCTGCAATGTGGAGTCCTCGCACGCAAAACGATCGCATGCGCTTTGCGGAGGAATGGAGGCTATCCCTCGAAAATACTAAAAACGTTGACTTCTGGCAGGAAATGGCCACAGGCCTATTGGTAAAAGATAAACGCGTAATCGGAATAAGAACTGCTGGGACTAGAAATAAGAAGTAAGGCGGTTGTTCTTACCCCAATGGAACTTTCCTGAATGGAAAAATTCACATCGGTGAAAAACACTTTGGTGGAGGGAGAGCTGCCGAGAAAAATGCTACAGGATTAACAGAACAATTGATTGAACTTGGATTTGAAGCCGGAAGAATGAAGACCGGAACGCCTCCAAGAATTGATGGAAGATCATTAAACTATAGTGTCATGGAAGAGCAAAAGGGAGATGAAAACCCAGGCAAGTTCTCTTTCTCCGACACCGAGCCACTAAAGAAGCAATTGAGTTGCTGGATAACATATACCAATGAATCGGTACATAAAGAACTTGAAAAGGGCTTCGACCGATCGCCAATGTTTCAGGGAAGGATCAAGGGCCTGGGTCCAAGATACTGCCCATCCATTGAAGATAAGATCAACCGTTTTGCAGAACGTGAGCGCCATCAAATCTTTGTTGAGCCCGAGGGTTGGAATACCATTGAAATCTACGTGAATGGGTTCTCTACTTCCCTACCTGAAGATGTTCAATATAAAGCGCTGACTAAAATACCCGGTTTTGAAAATGCCAAAATGTTCAGGCCCGGCTACGCGATTGAATACGATTACTTCCCTCCGACTCAACTTAAAATGAGTTTGGAGACGCAACTGATTGATAATCTGTATTTTGCAGGTCAAATTAACGGCACAACCGGCTATGAAGAGGCTGCCTGCCAGGGCTTAATGGCGGGAATAAATGCGCACAACAAAGTACACGAGAAAGAACCCTTCATCTTGAAGAGATCTGAAGCATACATTGGCGTGCTCATCGATGACCTGGTGAACAAAGGCACACAGGAGCCTTATCGAATGTTTACATCAAGGGCTGAATACAGGATCCTCCTTCGCCAGGATAATGCAGACTTGAGACTCACGGAGAAAGGACATCAACTGGGTCTGGCCAGCGATCAGCGACTAGAAAACGTGAATACAAAAAAAGAAGCCATCGCATCTCTCTCCAAAGAATTAAATGAGATGAGGGCTGTTCCCATAATCGTCAATGAGGGCCTTGCACTTTTAGAGAGCGCAGCGATAACAGAAAAAGTACCCATTGTTAATTTGCTGAAGCGACCACACATTGGTATGGCGGAGCTGAAGAAATTAGACAAGCAAATTGAGGGACGACTTAACAAATACTCGCAAGAAATACTGCAACAGGTTGAGGTGGCACTTAAGTACGAAACATACATTGAACGTGAACAACAACTGGCAGAAAAAATCGAGAGCCTTGAGTCTTATACCATTAAACCAGATTTTGATTATGATCGGGTGAAGGCGTTGTCGAGCGAGGCCCGTGAAAAACTGAAGCGCATACGGCCCGAAACCATTGGACAGATGTCACGCATCAGTGGAGTATCACCCGCTGATGTTTCCATTCTAACTGTATATCTCGGCAAATAATGACTTCCGAAAACATTACGATTTGTCCCATCTGTGAAAACCAACGTTTTATTCATCATATTACTATTAAGGATTACTCCATAACAAAAGAGGTATTTGAATTAATAAAATGCTCCCAGTGCGGCCTCACCATTACCAGTCCACGGCCAACAGCGGATTACATCGGAAAGTACTATGCCTCGCTCGACTACATCTCACACTCCGGCAGATCAAAAACACTCTTTGATAAAATTTATCTTTCAGCAAGAAATATCACCCTGAGATGGAAGTATAAACTGATTAAAGATTATTTTCCTCAACCTGGAAACATAGTAGACTTTGGCTGTGGCACCGGTGAGTTCCTTAACTTGATGAAGAGGAAAAACTGGGATGTTATCGGTATTGAGCCAAACGAAACTGCCCGACAAAAAGCCAATCAGCTTTTAGAAAATAAAGTATCAAAAGATCTGATTGAAATCAAGGACGAGCGTTTCGAAGTAATTACGCTCTGGCATGTACTAGAACATGTTCACGATTTAAATAACACACTGCAAAAACTGAAAAGTCTTCTATTACCGCACGGTCATATCGTTATTGCTGTGCCTAATCCAAACTCGCACGACAGTAAACATTATGAAAACAACTGGGCGGGCTACGATGTGCCCAGACATTTGTGGCACTTTACCCAAAGCACCATGACGGCATTGCTAAATAAAAACGGCTTGAAAGTTGTTGAGGTGAGACCTATGAAATTAGATAGTTTTTATGTTTCGCTCCTAAGTGAAGGATATAAATATCCAGGCAAATCCAAGCTCATTACGGGGGCTAAAGCCTTTATAGAAGGATTGATCTCCAATTTTTCAGCCACAAAAAATAAGGAATACTCAAGTCTCATTTATATTTCAACACGAGAATGAAGCACAGTTCCAAAATAGTAATCCTCCCATCCATTCTATTTCTGGCAAGCTGCGCAAACATCGTCATGCCCACAGGAGGTCCAAGAGACGAAACACCACCTGAATTAGTATCTTCAAATCCGTCAAACAACGAACGGAATTTCTCTGGAAAAACAATTGAACTTACCTTCAGTGAAGACATTAAACTTAAAGATCCAAAAGAAGAGATCTTAATCATTCCATCTGTAGGAAAAAATACTTTATTCACAGTTAAGAAAAAAAATTTACTAATACAGCCAGAATTAAATTGGCAACCCAACACCACCTACAGTATTAACTTCCGAGAAGGAGTTCAAGATATAACAGAAGGAAATCCGGCTGACAATTTACATGTTGCCTTCAGCACAGGACCCACAATAGACTCACTATCCATCAGCGGAAGCATCAAAGATATATTTTCCGAAAAGATACCTACTAAAATAACGATCGCACTTTACGAAGTTGACACGTTTAACATATTCAAACACTCACCAACGTACTTTACCAAATCAGACGAAGAGGGATTGTTTTCACTATCAAACCTAAAATCAAACAACTACTTTTTATACGCTTTTGATGATAAAAACAAGAATCTAAAAGTAGATAGCAAAACAGAGAAATTCGGATTCATCAGCGAACCTATTGAATTATTGACTCCAAAAGATTCCGTGGAGATTGCTATGACACAGGTAGATGCGCGGCCTCTCGCTTTAACAAATGTACGCCACACGGATAAAATCAGCCGACTAAGATTCAACAAACAACTTGATTCTTTAAAGGTAAAAGGGTTATCGCCCTCTCAATCGATATACTCATATGGAGCAGACAAGTCAGAGTTAATCTTCTATAATTCCTTTGCAAAAAACGATTCCATTAAAACGTATCTGAGCGCAACCGACAGTGTTGGGCACAAAATTGACACAGCGATCTACATCAAATATGGAGAATTAAAATCTCCAACAGAACCCTTCAAAACAAAAGAGATTTCATTACAATACAATCTTCCCACTAAGGAGGTCACTTACATTTTAAGCTATAATAAACCATTGGGCGATATTACTTCCGACAGCATTTACATTCGATACGACTCCACATCAACTAAGGTGGTAAACAATAAGGATCGAAAAATAGACACCTTGAATAACCTGCTCATTTTAAAAACAGTAGTAGATGACATTCATGATACTGAAGGAAAAAAAAAAGCAAAACCCCCCGAACTTGTTCTCGGAAAAGGAGCCCTGATATCGATAGACCAGGATAGTACAAAACGAATTATCAAGTCCATCAAAATTCCTACAGAAGAAGACCTGGGAATGGTTGACATGAAAATTGAAACAACTGAAAAAAATTATATCGTTCAATTACTAACCACCGATAATACGGTGGTCCGCAGCGTGACAAATGTAAAAAGCTATCTCTTCAGAAACCTTGAACCACTCGAATATAAAATCAGAATTATAGTAGACTCAAACAATAATGGAAAATGGGATACGGGTAATTTCTATCAGAAGATTGAGCCTGAAAAAATAATACTGTATAAGTCTGAAGAAGGCAAATATAGCTTCCCGATAAGAGCTAACTGGGAGTATGGACCCGTGTTGATTAAATTCTGAATAAGTTGTTAGTAATTGTGGATCGATTGATAAAAGGGGCCCTTGATAAGGTTTTTACCAATTAACACAATTTTAATGTTGACAACCTTGATTATTTTTTCTTTCATTCACAGAATGTGTAAATTGACAATAACTGAATTCACAAACTCACAAAATGTTGACAACCTACGGCAAATAGCTCAAAACATAGCGAAACAAAAAATAAACAAGCATACTTATCAACATCTCATAGACAGCAAAACAGTACGCAAGAAGTTATACACAAATCCACAT
>Ga0163153_10002594_pt1 | contig 25846 bp, 25 predicted proteins | sample OliLakLV19MP6IB1_FD_148629 | JGI IMG/M metagenome (GOLD analysis project Ga0163153, IMG submission 148629) | Freshwater microbial mat bacterial communities from Lake Vanda, McMurdo Dry Valleys, Antarctica - Oligotrophic Lake LV.19.MP6.IB-1 | ecosystem: Environmental > Aquatic > Freshwater >...
GCAAAGCACCATGCTTAGAATAGCGTTCATAAACCGAAGCGGCAACCACACGAAAAAATCGTTCAGCATCACTATCCACTTCATCTTTTTTGCCACCCTGCCCATGATGCATGTTTGTGCTGTCGCCACCCACTCCGCCATAAGAGGCTACCGTAGAATGTTTCTCGGTCAATTCCTCACCCAGTGTTTCTTCAATTGTTTTTGGAAAATCATCAGGCAGCTTGATTTCAACAAGGGAATGACGATTGCCTTCAAAAAGATGGATAGCATCCAGGGATAACGCCAGCACCTGATAGCGATCTGCCGATTGCAAAAAATGCCGAAGCGGTTTTGTGTGAAAGCTATCCGACACAATCACCAACTCCTCAACAGGCATGTGTAAACGAATCACTTCGAAAAGTTCGGGAGAACCCAGAACACCAAGGCCATCGCTCGTATGATTCCAGAATTCATTATCGCTGGCAAGCGTTTCGAAAGGTTCCAGTAATTTATAAATTTCGGCTGTCGGATATTTTTCTATTAAAGATTCCTTCACTTGTTTGACGAGATTTTTGTATCGAATGGTATCCTGTATATTTTCAGGGTGACTGCGATGCGTAGGCATGTAAAGAGAGATGCAGGGCACTTCCGCCACTGACAGCAATTTGTCAATTAATTCCTGCGTAAGCAATTTTTCTGTCATATTGGTTAGTATTTAGTATTGTAAGGTATTTGTTAACACGGGTGATTCCGTCATTCGCTTATTAGCCTCTATGCACCAAAGTATTTCGTTAATGAAAATGCTTGCAAGATTATCCACTATATCCTGATCGACAGCAACACCTTCCTTATCAAATACTTCCGTTACGCTGGCAATCGGCAACGTAGCTGGCACAGTCCAGGCATGCATTTTCCAAAGAACAAATTGTAAAGTAACCAACGCCTGTGAGCCACCGAATAGACCAGATGAAACTGTGGATATAGCAATTGGCTTGTGGTGCCACTCATCATACAACAGATCAATCACATTTTTTAAGCTTGCCGGAATACTGCCATTATACTCAGGCGTAACGATGATTATCCCATCTGATAATTTTATCTGCTCGGCAAATTGAATCATCATTTCCGTTGGGTTTTTCTGTAACCTCAATCGCTCATCAAAGACTGGAAATTTGTAATCTCTCAAATCAATGATTTCAGATTCAGCCAGTTTATTTTCTTTTATATAATGCTGCAGATAGAGCGCCACCCGATGACTCTTGCGTCCAATTCGCACGCTTGAGGATAGTATTGAAATATTGGCCATGCTTTTTAAGTTTTATTGATTCTACAATTAAAATGGATCTCATAATCCACTTACACGGATGAGTTTTTTATTTGCAAATTCCTGTTTGCAGCTACTAAACTCATGGCTCTGCATTCTTTAGCGCACATGCGGCAAGCTTCTGCACATTTTTTGCAATGCGCCAAATTTGAATGTTTTTCTCATCCAACTGCACAAGCATCACCTATTTCTGCACATTCCTCCAATAAATGAACGGCATGTTCTCCCCCAATGCTCATCAGGTTAGCGACTGCGAAACAAATCGCAGCGCAGTCCCGGTCAAGTTGGATACACTTGGCGAGTGTTTTAATGTCGTTCTCTTGCAAACATTCTGTTGCACAATGAATGCATACTACTGCACATGCCTCACAGGCATCGATGCAGGATTGAAATTTTTAATGACCCATTTTGCTCAAAATTTAAAATTTCTTCAGAAACGCTTTTGCCCGTCCTTCAGTTTCGCTTTTGCCCGATTTTTTACTGAACAAATATTTTGAATGGGTCAGAATAAATTTAATTAAGCGGCCTCTTCAAAAAGATAAAACTCATTTTATGTTCCAATGGAGAAGTCAAATACCACTTTTGAACCATCTGGTGCAATAGCAAGTATTTGAATCACCCCACTTTGAGCAGATAATAATGCCACATCAATATCTTCCGGGTTGTTTATTGGTTTGCCGTTGATAAAAACGATAATAGTACCTGGGGGAATACCGGCCTGGTCAAAAAAACCATCCCTGAGGACCTTAGTTACCAAAACACCAGCATTTAGATTAAATTGCTGTTTGATATCAGCAGTGAGCGGGGTGAAAGTGGCTCCAAGCCTGTTGTATATTTCATGAAGCGCTCGAGCACTTTTAGTTTTATTTTTTTCATCTTTTGCTACATCTTCATTTTGCAGAGTAGCAGTGGTTATAGCGGTATCGCCTTTGCGCTGGTAGGTTAATTTGATGACGTCACCGGGTTTGTGTCTTGCTATCCTTTCAGAAAACTCAGTTGACGAGTTGAGCACAATGCCATCTAAACTTTGAATAATGTCACCTTCTTTAAGGCCGGCCACAGCAGCAGCACTTTCATTTTGCACACCGGTTATGTAAACGCCTTTTACCAAAGCAGGATTGAGGCCCAGTTGTATCAGATACTGGTCTTCCGCAGCGGGTGCCGGAAAGGATACACCCAATACACCTCGCTTAACCACTCCAAAGATTTTTAAATCATCCAAAATCTTTTTTGCCAGGTTTACAGGTATGGCAAAAGCATAGCCCGCATAACTGCCAGTTTGCGAAGCTATGGCTGAATTAATGCCTATCAATTCTCCATCGGTGTTCACAAGTGCACCTCCGCTATTGCCAGGGTTAATGGCAGCATCGGTTTGAATAAAGGATTCAACAGTCATATTACCTTCAGGTGCAGCATTATTTTGCATACTATTGCTGCCTGGCCGGTTTATGATTCCAATGCTCCTGGCTTTAGCGCTTACAATGCCTGCAGTAACGGTTGTATTAAGTGACAGCGGAAAGCCTACAGCCAAGACCCATTCGCCTATTTGTACATTATCAGAGTTTCCTAATTTAACAATAGGAAGATTGTTAGCATCTACTTTCAAAAGCGCTAAATCAGTATTGGGATCACGGCCAATTAACTTTGCGGGAAAGGTTCGTTTGTCAGGAAGTATAACGTCAATAGCGGTTGCGTTTTCAACCACATGATTATTTGTGGCTATAAATCCATCAGGGCTTATAATAACACCTGACCCTGATGCTCCATGATCAGCCGAGCCATTGAAACGAATTTTTATATGGACGACTGCTGGCATCACCTTCTTCGATGCCGTTATAAAATTTACATTGCCATTTGAAGTGTTTATGGCAGCACCAGTTTCTTTGAGTGGTGCTAGCGTGTCTTCCATACTGCCACCATTATTTGTCCTTTGTTTACCGGTACAATTAATGGGAAGACTTTGCAGTATTATAAATAAAACCGGAAGCAGGATGTTGTGCGAGTTATTCATATTTGACAGCATTATTTTTAATTATATATAGAAAATTTACTTATGAGTAATAAACCGTCCATAATAGTTTTGAAGATTGGCCTCGTACTCCGGAGTTAGATGTTTTGAAGCATCGTACTCCGGGCTGCTCTTCACTTGCTCTATAGTAGTATTGATAATCACGGCACCGGTTTCCCAATCTATTTCTTTTATCCTGTCTGGTGAAATAAGCACCTTCTTTCCCGAAAACCAGTTGCCGGTTTCCACAACAAGAAAATGGATTTTCCAGGTTACATCGTCAATTATAAAATCATCCACTTCACCTATGTCACCGTCCGTTGCATGAATATCATAACCTGTAACTTCATGTGTGCTTCGCAGATGCGGGTTGTCATTCGCATGCTCTGTCGCTTTCATTTGATTCATTTCCTTTTCTTCCGCACTTTCTTCAATTGCCGGATAGCCCCACATGCCAAGCCCCCAGTATCCGTACATCCCGTATCCGTAATAGCCGGGCCAGGAGTAATATCCTCGCATCAACTCTTCCTGCTGTTGCGAAACAGGTTTATCCGTGTCAATATCGGGGCTGTTTTTTATTTTTTCCTGTTTAAGATTTACCGAAAATATTTTTGATTCCCATTCAGGTTTTTGAAATGCTTCGGGCGAAATCAAAACCTTTTTTCCGGAAAACCATCCTCCCGTTTTTACAACCATATACCGGATGGTAGAGGTGCGGTCATCGAAATAGAACTCCTCTACTTTTCCAATTTCACCATCAGTGCCTTTAATGGTGTAACCTAATAAACTGTTTATGCTTCGTTTCATTTTATTTGAATTTTAATTTGGAAATAAATTCTTAGAATTATCTGTTTATTCATTGTAATTATTTAAAAAAAAGATTTTCACCTGTTATATTTTAATGCTGCATGTCAGGCAAAAACCTTTTTTTCGATAGTTAATAATTTAAAGAACTCAGGTTGAGTGCTTAGTTGAATTATTCTCTTAAAATTTCTTCTGTTCCTGCTACTTTTCTTTTGTAATTTGCCCCAAAGCAAATCGCTTTTGCAAAATATCAATCATCTGGCTATTAATGCATTTTCATTTTTCCATCATCCATTTTCCCGGCATTCATTTCTTTCATCATTTTCATTATCATTGGCTTTTGCTGCATCATTTGCATCATGTTTTTACACATCATTGAATCTTTGTCCGCCATATTCATCATATTTGTCATCATCATATTCATCATGCCGGGATCTTGCATCATGTTTTGCCGCATCATTTGCATACTGCTATCCGTATTCATCATCATCTGCATCAGCTCCATATGGTAAGTCGGATTATGTATAATCGCAGCAGTAATTTCCTTGCGCTGGTCATCATCTTTCAGCAATTGATCAGGTGTTTGTTTAGTATTACAGGCTGGTAACAGACTTATAGCTGCAATAAAAAGTATTGAATAGGTATTGAAACATTTCATTTGTATGCTATTTTATCTTTTAGTTGATGAAGATCACCTTTAAAATTGTAAAAACTGTTACGTAATCATGAAAAAGAGTTACATAATTCGCACAATCTCATGACATAAATTTAAATCGCCATATATTGATAGTTAAAATCAAGTAATTAACTGGTCCCAATCGCTAGCTTAAGCTATGCACTTTAGTGCAAGGGCTTTAGCTTCTACAAATCCCGGTAAATTGGAGGATGGAAAACAAACGGAATAGAAGCCAAAGTGTTCATCAGTTGCATGTTCATTTGGTATGGAGTACAAAATACAGGTACTGTGTTTTGAAAGGCGATATACAATGGAGATTCAGGAATTTAATCATGCAAATGTGTGATTCAATGGATATAAAAATACTCAAAGGTGTAGTAACTAAGGATCATGTACATCTTCATCTCAGTTATCCACCGAAGCTATCAATTAGTGAATTAATGAAGCGATTAAAAGGCAGAAGTGCTAGACTGATGCTGGATGAATATACTGAACTTAAGAAGCGTTACTAGGGTCAACATTTATGGGGCAGAGGGCACGGAGCATGAAGTTCAGGAAATATATCAGATGAAATGATACAGGACTATTTGGAACACCACCGAGATGGTCCGAATGGAGACCTGAATATTATTCTGGAATGAATTTCAATGAACTTTCAGTTTAAAATATTAATGTTATTTACAACAAAATCAAATGACTTTAAGTCAGTTAAAAATTCAATCTATGGATTTTTTAATCCATAGTATATTTGAGTTATCTCAGTAGAAGTAACAGGTTCATTATTCATATTTTTTATTTCATCTAATTCAATTCCTAAAAACTCAAGCTTATCGCATATTTTGCTCCGTACTTCCGGCGAATGTTCGCCAATGCCACCTGAAAATACTAATACCGCTAAGACTCCGAGTCCAACGGCAAATGAACAACTCCTTCCAAATTGGAAGGTAAAAAACTATACAAATGATTTGAAGTATATTCTGCTTTGTTCATGCTTATTTTAACTATTTTTATGAATGTTTGTTCAAAGCTTCGAAACCCGATACTACGTCAAACAATTCTTCATCAATGGAACTCTGGCGCAGGCGATGGTATTTTTGACCAAGATCTTCCAGCAGATCAGTTATATTTTTTTCAGCCCTTTGCATCGCATCCAGGCGACTTGCATTTTCGCTGGCCATTGATTCTACGCTGGCTTTAAAAAGGGATGCGAAGAGATATCCATTAATCAGGGCCACCAACGTAGGCTTTACGCCGCCTGCAATTTGTGGTTGTATTTTTGTGGGCCATTTAATTTGCTGTAATGAATTTTTCCATTCTTCATCCAATGGCAAAAAGCGTTGCATCACAGGTGTATATCCTGAATTCGAATTTGGTTGGTTGTGAAAAATATAAAATGCTGTTACAGCTTCTTTTTGCTGACGCCCCTGGCTCTTGCTCAAAAGTTCTGTTACCAGCGGTGTGACTGCATTAATATCATTTGGAACAGGATATAATTTTGTTGTTTTAAATCCTTCATCCGATAAAAGCAACTGAACACGTTCACCCACGGCCCAGATTTCTTTTTTGCCTGGCAAATCTTTGAGTGAATTGGATACAAAAATTGCCATCGAATCATTAAACTGTGCAACAAGCCCCACGTCTGACCCGAACACGATGGCACAAATCACTTTTTCTCGTTTATTTTTTGATGCCGTATTTTCAATAATCGCAGCAATTTTTTCTGCTTTAAAGTAAGCGATTATTCCTAAAGCGATGGTGTGAAAATAATCTGCAAGCGAACTCACTGCGGTTTCGTATTGAACAATGTTTGAAGCTGCCATCGCTTTCATAGCGCTCACAACAGACTGCAGGTCTTTTGCTCCTTCCGTTTTGCTTCGTAAACTTTCTAAAGTGTCCATTACTTTATATTTTGATCTGGCGTTGGCTTGTCTTTATCTTCATGAGGTTTTGGCTTGTCCTTCGCATGAGCTGGCTCTGGTTTGTCTTTATCTTGATCCGCTTTAGGCTTGGTCTTATCTGTCTTTGGCTTTTCCTGGTGCGATTTTGGCTTATCCTGAAACGGAGAAAGTATTGTTGCAGCAATCTCTAAAATAGCCTTGCTATCATCATCACTCAGCCTTGCATCTGAAAATAATCTCTCGATTATTTCATCTGGAAAATTGTTGAAATTTTTAAGCAACGCATCTTGAGCGTCTTGAATATTTTCAAGTGGTATTGTATCCAGTAGACCATTTTTCAACGCAAGTAAAATCACAATCTGTTCCGAAACCGGCATCTGCTGCAGCTCTGGTTGCTTCAGGCATACCCGTATACGTTTGCCATGCTCAATCGTCTTTTTTGTATTTTCATCCAGCCGTGTACCGAAACGTGCAAAGGTTTCCAGTTCTTCAAATTGTGCATACTCTAATTTTAAATTTGCAATAGAACGATATGCAGGCAATTGAGCTTTATCACCTACACGTGAAACAGATTTGCCCACATCAACAGCGGGTAAATTACCCAATTCAAAAAGTTTAGGCGACAGGTAAATTTGCCCGTCTGTAATTGAAATCAAATTCGTAGGAATATATGCAGAAATATTTTGAGCCTCTGTTTCAATAATGGGCAAAGCCGTCAGCGAACCGGCTTTCAGCGCATCATTTAAATGTGTTGATCTTTCCAATAATCTTGAGTGGATATAAAAAATATCGCCGGGAAACGCTTCACGTCCGGGTGGTCTTCTCAGCAATAGAGAAAGTTCCCGGTAAGAACGTGCATGGTGTGTAAGGTCATCATATACGATCAGCACATCACGTCCCTGTTCCATAAAATATTCAGCAATGCTGGTCGCCGCATAAGGTGCGATGTATTCCAGCCCTGGAGAATTATTTCCTTCTGCTACCACAACAATCGTGTAATCCATGGCGCCTTTTTTCCTGAGGTTGGCTATCACTTTTGCAACTTCAGAAGCCCGCTGCCCTATAGCACAATACACACATAAAACGTTTTTATCTTTTTGATTAAGGATAGCGCCAATGGCAATGGCTGTTTTACCGGTCTGCCGGTCACCTACAATTAATTCTCGCTGACCACGACCGATTGGAATCAACGCATCAACCACTTTAATACCTGTTTGCAAAGGAACCATTACTGGACTTCGATCCATAATGGCATGTGCAGGGCGCTCTATCGGCAATCGTTCTGTGTGATTGATTGGACCTTTATCGTCAATGGGTTGTCCCAGCGGATCGACCACTCTGCCAATTAATGCATTGCCAACAGGGATATCCATCACTCTGCCAGTGCGCTCAACTTCATCTCCGGCTTTCAGCAAAGAATCTTTACCTAAAAGAATCACGCCAATTTCATCTTCATCAATATTATAAGCAATACCAAAAAGGCCGTTGGGAAATTCCAGCAGTTCTTCAAAGCCCGCGCCCGGAAGTCCAGACACTTTGGCGATGCCGGTAGATACACTTGAAACTAAACCTACTTCACGGGGCTTCATAAAGAAATGATGGTCCGCTATTACCTTTTCTAATTGGCTGAAGGTATTGTTTAATGTATTAGCTGAATCAACTGCTGGCATATTATTTATTTTCCGGTTCGGGCATTACATTTTTTTCATCGATTCAGAAATATCATTTTTCAGTGAATTTAGGTATGCTGAAAGACTCCAGGAAAGTTTATAACCGTTGGTTGAAAGCTCAATACCGCTGATTATTTCCGGCGCTGTTTTAAATTGTAATTGTATCTTTTCATTGAGTGTTTCATTTACAGCGTCATTTATTTCGCCCTGTTGTTTTGCAGTAAGCTCAAATGCACTTCGCACCAAAATAGCATTGGAATTGGATTTGAATGCCTCTGTGAATTGTTTCTTCTCATCATCCTTCAATGCCTTCAGGTGATTGTTGAATGTGTTGGCTGATTGCTCTTCGAGACTTATGGAAGCAATATCACCCAACGCTTTTCTGGTAATAGCAAAAACCTGTTGTTGAATTTTTTCAGACATTTCCAGGTTATCATGCTTCTGCTTTTCTTTTGCAGCATGCTCCAAATTGGTGCGCATGCTGTCTGCTTCCTTTTTTGCCGCATCCATCAATTGCTGCTTTTGACTAGTGGCATTCGACACCGCTTTATCCATCAATGCTTTTTTTTGATGATCAAAATCTTCATTCTGCTTTTTAAAATCATCCTGCTCTTTTTGTGCCGCTGCTTTTTGTGCATCAGCATCTTTTAATTTTTCAGTAATTTTTTTCTCCCGTTCATCAATAGCATTGAGAATTGGCTTATACAAAAACTTCTTCAGCAACCACACCAATATGAGGAAGTTAATTACCTGTGCTATTACTGTGAACCAGTTAATATTCATCTAATATTTTTATTTTGGTTTGCCCAATGGAATTCGCAATAAAGACATTTGTTCAAAACAAACTTTAGCTATTGCCATTCACCAGGTATTATTTTGCGATGATATGATTCCAAAAAGGATTAGCAAATATGAGGATCATAGAAACCACAAAGCAGTAAATTGCTGTTGATTCAATCATTGCCAGTCCTACGAATAACGTTCTGGTAATAGTCGGTGCAGCATCGGGTTGTTGCGCAATAGAATTTAAAGCCGATGATACCGCTTTTCCTTCACCAATCGCAGGCATCATACAACCAATGCCGGTTGTAAATCCTGCAGTTACAATTGATGCTGCTGCAATAATTGTTGTACTATCCATTTTTATTTATTTTTTTAATTGTTTCTAATTCAGGTTTATCTGTTTTCTTTGAATCCTGCACTGCGGCAGTTATATACACTGTTGCCAGTATGCTGAAAATATATGCCTGCACCATACCGGTTAATAGGCCAAGCGCATTCATGATAACCGGGAAAATAAATGGTGAGATACTGAGTAAAATCGCTACTATCATGCCACCGCTCATAGCGTTACCAAACAATCTTACTGCCAATGCCAGTGTACGTGATACTTCGCTGATAAGATTAAAGGGCAGCATAATAAAAGTTGGTTTCAAGTATGATTTGAGGTAACCGCTTAACCCACTCTTACTGATGCCAAAAAATGGTACTGCAATAAATACGCATAAGGCCAATGCAGCTGTAGTAGAAAGTGAAGCTGTTGGCGGCGTATATCCGGGGAAAATAATACACAGATTAGCCGTGCCGATAAATATAAAGAGGGTGCCTATAAAACCAATGTATTCTTTGGGATTTTTTAGCCCAATATCTTTAATTTGATTGTTGATGCCTGTTACAATTATTTCAAGCATACACTGCCAGCGTGAAATGTTAATATCTGTTTTTAGTTTTCTTGTTACCAGTCTTGCTGCTATGATCAATACAAGCATTAACGCCCATGTAGTTACAAGCGTAAGATTGATGGTGATAAAACCATGTTGCCAGAAAATTGTTTGGTCGGGACTAAGCTTCATGAACCGCCTCCTTTTTTATTTGCAATGCTTTTCCATCCATTGATTTTGTATAATGGATAACGGTAAAACGGGCTACTATAAAGCCGACCAAGCATACAACTAGTTTTTTCCAATCGCCTATGCCAATTGAATAAAATCCAACCAGCACGATGCCGATCCTAAAAACGAAACTGCTCATAATCAGCAATGCTGGCATTTTTGATGCCGTTAATTTATTTACAGTATACCAAAGCCCGCCGTAAAAAGTTATTCCTAGCAACAATCCAACTATAAATGGCAATACTATATTTGAAATTTCATTCATCGTTTTCTTCTTTATTGTTATGCATTTCTTTGTCTTCTTTAATTACCCAATACCATGCAATAATGCTGCCGGTTAATACGCCGCCAATCAATAAGCTCAACGTCCAGGAAAATGACTGAGGATGCGTTTTATCCAACCATATTCCTAGTGCCGCACCAAGCAATGAAGGAATTGCTATCGACCAACCGATCATTCCCATCATTCCCAATCCAAACCATACGCCGCTCTTTTCATGCAGGGCCTTTAATTTCCGTTTTTCTTTCCTGGCAACTTCGTTGCTGAAAAAATTATTTTCCTTATCATTTGCAGCTGGTTCCATTGTTAAATGTTTCAAATTTTATCAAAGCTGTAAATAAATCCTCTTTCCAATTTTGCAATAACAGTGGTTACCTGTTTTTGATTTTCATCCTCCGATTTAAAATTTATTTTTATCAACTCACCCAGCTTGCCCAGATCTGCGCCGCCAACCGCATTGCGCACCGACACCAAAACTTGTGTCCCGGCTTTTATCATTACTCCATTGTCAATAGCTACATAATGCAAAGCGCAGTCTGTTTCATATGTAAATATGCCGGGGACCAATGCAGCCACGCAATCGAGCCGCTGTGGCAACAAACCATAAGAACCTTCACTTGTTTCCATTACAATACTGCTTACATTATTTATATCAGCAAACACTTTAAACGGAAGCAGAATTTTAAGGTTCATTGTTGTTTTTTTCATTACATTTTTATTTAGTTGATTCCTTTTCTTTTGTAGCATCATTGGTTTCTTTTTTTGCATCTCCCTGTTTGTTCTGATTGGCACTGTCAGTAGCTTTCTTCTTCACTTCATCTATCGAACCAATCATATAAAAAACACTTTCCGGATAATCCTTGTATTCGTCTTTCATAATACGCTCGCAGCCATCCAACGCATCTTTGAGACTAACCTGCTTTCCTTTAATGCCGCTAAATTGTTCTGTCGAAAAAAAAGGTTGGGTAAGAAACCGTTCCAGTTTTCTTGCTCGATTGACCACATTGCGATCCTGTACCGATAGTTGTTCCATACCCAGCATAGAAATAATATCTTTTAATTCTTCATACTGTGCAAGCGTTGCTCTTATTTTTTGTGCAAGATCGTAATGCCTTTGTCCGATGATCCCTGGTGTAGCCATTTTTGAATTCGATTGCAGGAGATCGATAGAAGGATATAAACCTTCACTTGCTTTTTTTCTCGATAGCGCAATGGATGCGGAAAGATGAGAGAAGGTGTGAACCGCAGCAGGATCTGTTAAATCATCTGCGGGCACATATACCGCCTGGATGGAAGTGATGGCGCCTGCATCCGTATAGGCAATGCGTTCTTCCAGTTCCGACAACTCTGTTCCCATGGTTGGCTGATAACCGAGCCGTGAAGGCATTTGCCCCATCAGTCCGGATACTTCCATCCCGGCTTGTATAAAACGAAAAATATTATCGATCAGCAACAATACATCACGGTGTTCATCATCGCGAAAATATTCTGCCATGGTAAGTGCCGCATGGCCAACACGAAAACGTGCACCCGGCGGTTCATTCATTTGTCCGAACAACATCACCATGTCTTTAAGCAGACCGGCATCTTTCATGGTGTTGTACAATTCATTGCCTTCACGGCAGCGTTCACCAATTCCGCAGAACATGCTTACACCTTTGTTATGGCCCACCATGTTGTGGATCATTTCTGTAAGCAACACTGTTTTGCCAACGCCTGCTCCACCAAACAATCCTGCTTTGCCGCCAGCTTCCAATGGAACCAGCACATCAATAGCTTTAATTCCAGTTTCAAAAACTTCTGACTTCACCCTCCTTTTTGATAAGGAGGGGGGTGGCTGGTGCACATTTCGACGTTCGCCTTTTGGCAATTGCTCAAGATGGTCAATGGTATTCCCAAAAACATCAAACATTCTGCCTAAAATATTTTTACCAACTGGAACGGTTAATTGCTTCCCATCAGTTTCAACAGCCATGCCTCTTGATAATCCCTGTGTTGGGTTCAATGCAATCCCACGTACACTGTGACCGTTCAAATGTGCCAATACTTCAATAGATACCTGTTTGGCTATGCCAGCGCGGAGCAAAGTATATATGGTTGGGAGATTATTTTCAAAAGCTACATCTACTACGCTGCCTCTTACAGAAATTATTTTTCCATATTGTAATTTTCCATCAGGTGTTTTTTCTATTGCGTTCATGTATTATGGTTCGATGATCACTTTCAGTGCTTTCTCTTCGCCGGCATTTCCAAACACTTCATAGGCTTTTAGTATCTGCTCTAATTTGAAATGATGCGTGATTAATTTAATTGGTTCGAGCCTGCCTGATGAAACTGCTTTTAATAGCATCGGCGTTGTATTGGTATTCACCAGACCCATGGTGATGGTGATATTTTGTATCCAGAGATTTTGAATCTGCAGGTCAACAGGTTTACCATGCACACCGATGTTGGCAAGATGTCCGCCGGGGCGAACGATCTTTTGGCAGAGATCGAAAGTTGCAGGAATGCCAACCGCTTCAATGGCTACATCAACACCATCCTTTGTTTCAGTCATCATTCTTTTTACCGCGTCTTCACTGCCTGAATTAATGGTGTGTGTAGCGCCGAATTTTGTTGCCATCTCCAGGCTATTATCGTCCAGGTCAATCATATAAATTTTTGCAGGAGAATAAAATTGCGCCGTAAGTAAGGCTGCCATACCAATTGGTCCGGCACCGACAATAGCAATGGTATCTCCCAGCTGAACCTGCCCGGCAAGGACACCGATTTCAAAACCTGTGGGAAGTATATCACTCAGCATCACCAATGCTTCTTCATCAGCATTGGGCGGAATCAAATAAAGGCTGTTAGCGGCGTGCGGAATGCGAACAAACTCCGCCTGTGTGCCGTTTATGAGATGACCTAATATCCAGCCACCATCTTCGCAATGTGAATACAATTGTTTCTTACAATATTCACAGGTGCTATCAGATGTAATACACGAGATAATTACATGATCACCCTTTTTAAAATTAGTAACAGAAGTTCCCACTTCTTCAATAATGCCAACACCTTCATGTCCCAATATTGTACCCTGCTTTACTGAAGGTGTTTTACCATGCAAGATGCCTAAGTCTGTTCCGCAAATGGTGGTTTTTATAACTTTCACCAGTGCATCAGTTGATTTTTCAATAACAGGTTTTGGTATTTCTTTTAAGGAAATATTTCCAGGTCCGTCGTACACTAAACCTTTCATGGTTGCAGGACTGTTTTTATCATTATTTGTTTCTGTTTGTTTGATACCTCTTGTTTCTTTTCAACTGTGGTTAGCATATTTGTTATTTTAAGGTGAGGCATAATGTGTTAATTAAAATGCAGCCACGCTTTATAGCGAAACCGTTTCTAATAGTTTATAGGCTTATCTCTTGCTGGTGGGAAACAGGTTTACAGGTATCAATATCGGGGCTGTTTTGTATTAGTTCTTTGGTGAGGTTTACGAGAAATTCTTTTACATCCCAGTCATTTTTTTGCACAGCCTGTGGTGTAATAAGCACCCTACGCCCACAGAGCCAACTTCCTGATTTTACAACCAGGTAACGGATTATCCACTCTATATCATCAAAATAAAATTCATCTGCTGATTTCTCCATCATTTGCTCCTAAACTGTAACCATTAAAACATTTAATATTTCGATCCATACAACCAGCCAACCAATTATTTGTTACCATAATTTTAGTCAGTACAATACAAACAGCTTGAAATGTTTTCAACTCGCATGCAGGCGCACGTCAATGATACAAGCTTCCTGATTAAATACACCGCACTAAAAAGGAGCGTAAAACAAAGGTATTTATCCAGCAATCCTGATCTATTATATAATTGTTGAAAAATATTGTATAATTCACACATTTAATAACATTATTCGTTTTGGTTTTGACAGAATGCTAGTTCAAAATTGTAGAAATAAAATTGCATTTTTTTTGTGATGAATTATAACAGACTTGAGCCAATAGATAGAGAACTAATCTATAAGGGCCTGCAGCTAAATTGTGAATATTCCAGGATAGCAAAAGTGATAGGAAGGAGCTGAGTACATGACATAAATTAAAATCGCCATATATTGTGATTTGAATATCAAGTATATAACGTAAATCTCTTGAATATGGCGACTAAGGCACAAAGTATAGATTTCTTTGACATTTTTCGAGAATTTTTCAGAGAATTCATGGCGCACGAATAAGACCTTTCTCCTTTTGGTACAAGCTCTTGTTTCTTTGGGGTCGATCAACCTTGTTCGGCGAGCTGCTGGTCTATAAACAGAAGTACATCCGGAAAGCAATTACAGGAGGATACAACGATTCAATCATGAGATGCAATTTAGTAGTGAGTCATTGGTCCCGTTTTTATTGAAGTTAGTTGGCATCACAGCTCCGTATACACTTATTCTGGATCGAACCAATTGGCAGTTTGGTAGGGCAAAAATCCATTTCTAAATGCTCACTGTATATGGAGGAGGATGGAGCATTCCTATTCTGTGGAGCTTGCTTATTAATCAGACTGAAATGCTGCCAAGACAGGATTGCCGTGAAGCCCGGAATTTTGGAGAAGAGATTGGATTATCGGGGAATACTTTACCTCACGTTATACTCCGGATTCAGGGGAAATTGCTTGTACGCATAATGGATCTTTCATCAGATAGTGTCATTTGCAGCAAACGTTCTTTATTATAAATATTGCTTTGAAGATTTTCCGGAAGAATTGCCGTATTGATTTTAGTATAAACTTCATTTACTTACAAGAGTCCTTTTACGGGCAAATTTGACCTTAATAAAATTGCTAGAAAAACTGTTTTATTCTTCAGAATATAAATTTATGATAACAATCAGAAGTAGCTACACAAAAACCTTGGGCTGCTGGTTTTAGATTTTTATTGGCTTAGCTTTTCAGCCTTAAACCCGGCTTTGTTTACTATTTCCCGGATCATTTCATCAGAAAGAGTATCGGTTTCTACGGTTAAGACTTTTTGCTGATTTGCAGTATCTACTTCCCAACTTTTGATTTCGTTATTGGCATTTAGATGCGGCTTAATAGATGCCACACAACCACCACAATTGATATTTGTTTTATACTGATATTTCATATTGTTTCTTTTTTGTAAAGTTCCGGCTAAATCACCGGTATGTTGTTATACTATTATGGAAAAGAGTTACATTTTAGTGTTATTATAGTCTCAGCGATTTCAGCCGAAGACTGTTGGTTACCACGCTTACGCTACTCAATGCCATAGCAGCGCCGGCAATCATCGGGTTCAATAAAAAGCCTGTAAAAGGATACAAAATGCCTGCTGCAATGGGTATTCCGATGATGTTGTAAATAAACGCCCAAAACAGATTTTGCCGTATGGTTGCAACAGTGTGTTTAGATAATTTTATTGCCTGTGAAATTTTAGAAAGGTCGGATGATATAATGGTCATCTTAGCTACGTCCATAGCGATGTCGCTACCTTTGCCCATTGCGATACTTACATCGGCTTGTGCCAAAGCGTTGCTGTCGTTAATACCATCACCCACCATGGCCACAACTTTTCCCTGCTGTTGCAATTCCTTTATGAAATCTGCCTTGTGTGCCGGTAGCACTTCTGCTTTGTAATGATTGATGCCTACTTGCGTTGCAATGGCTTTGGCAGTATACTGATTATCGCCTGTGAGCATGTACACTTCAATGCCTGCTGCCTGTAGTTCCTTTACTGCTTCAACCGATGTTGTCTTTATTTTATCGGCAATGGCAATAGCCGCCAACGCATTTTCTTTATCTGCAAGCCAGATAACCGTTTGCGCTTTGTACAGCCATACGTTGGCTATCGTCTGCAGAGCAGGTTCTATATGGATGTTTTCGGACTGAAGCAAAGCGGGGCTGCCCAAAAAATAGCTGTTGCCTGCATACATTACTTTCACGCCTTTGCCGGTGATGCTTTCAAAATGGTCAAGGGTAAAAGATTGTACATTTTTTTGTTGGAAGTATCGAACGACCGCCTCTGCTAAAGGATGTTCAGATTGTTGTTCAATACTAAAAAGTAAATCAGAAAGTTCCTTTTCGCCTGCACCCGATTTCCATTGTATAGAAACTACTTCTGGCTTACCTTCCGTGATCGTACCTGTCTTATCCAGCACAATGGCATTCACTTTTTTAGCCATTTCCAGGCTTTCTGCGTCTTTAATCAAAATGCCATTTTCAGCACCTTTACCCACACCCGTCATGATTGCCGTAGGCGTTGCCAAACCCAGTGCACATGGACAGGCAATTACTAACACTGTTACCAATGCTAACATACCATGTGTAAAACCATTGTTTCCACCCAATATTACCCATACAATAAGGCTAAGCATGGCAATCAGCATTACAACAGGAACGAAGATACCTGCAATTTTATCCACGAGCTTTTGCACGGGTGCCTTGCTGCCCTGTGCCTCCTGCACCATTTTTATGATCTGCGCCAATACGGTGTCGCCTCCCACTTTATCTGCCATAAATTGAAAACTTCCTTTCTGGTTGATGGTTCCGGCAAATACTTTTTCGCCATTTTTCTTTTCCGCCGGAATGGGTTCACCACTAATCATACTTTCATCTACAAAGGAATTTCCGGATTTTACAATTCCATCCACAGCAATCTTTTCTCCCGGCTTTACCAACAAGGTATCACCCACCTTTACAGAAGCAATCGGCATTTCCATCAGATGCCCTCCTTCATGAACTACTGTGACGGTTTTTGGCTGTAAGCCCATAAGCTTTTTTATAGCGGATGAGGTGCTTCCTTTTGCCTTTTCCTCGAGCATTTTGCCCAGTAGAATAAAGGCTATTACCACGGCTGCGGCTTCAAAATAAACATGAGCATCTAAGCCTTTGCTATGCCAGTATTGCGGATAAACGGTATTAAAAACACTGAATAAATAGGCCACGCCTGTACTTAAGGCTACCAGGGTATCCATGTTGGCAGAACGATGCTTTGCCTGCTTCCATGCACCAATGAAAAACTGCTTTCCGAAGAAAAGCACAACAGGAGTTGCCAATGCCCACATGATGTAATTGGCATACGGAATATGCATGAAAAACATCCCTATCAACACCAAAGGAATGGATAGGGCAACCGAGCTAATGGTTCTTCTCTTCAGTGCCTCAAACTTTTTACGGTGTACTTCTTCCAATTCATCTTTTGCTGTTTCACTTTCATCAATCATCAAATCGTACCCAATACTTTGCATAGCAGCCTGCAATTTTTGAGTGTCGGTAATGGTGGGCACATATTCTACCTGCGCCGTGGCATTGGCATAGTTGACGGATACATTCACCACACCGGCTGTGTTTTGCAAAATACTTTGCGAACTGCTGGCACAGGATGCACAAGTCATATTGAGCACCGGAAATGTTTTCTTCACTGTATCTACATCATAGCCTAAATCCCTGATGGCTTTTACCGCCTTCGGTATCGTTTCCAGTTCATCATCTGTTGTAATAACTGCCCTTTTGTTGTTCAGTTCTACTTTATGGGTATTGATACCTTTTATCTCACTTAATCCTTTGTCAACAATCAGGGCACAATGTTCACTTTCCACACCAGCTAAGGGAAGATTAATAGTATTTATCTCTTTATTCATCTTTCATCTTTTTAAACGATTCAAAGGTCCGGCATAAACATAGGTTTACTGTTACAGCATTTTGGAAAAGATGTGCAGATAATTGTATCAGGGATGAGGGGTGAGGGGTGAGGGGCGTATTGGAAGTCACGTTCTCAATCCTCATCCCTCATCCCTGATATTGTCAATAGACTTTCGGTGCAATGCTCCAAGCTGTTTGAATTGTGAGGGTGTCAATCCGGTGAGGTTTTTGAACTGGCTGGAAAGGTGCTGGGTGCTGCTATATCCAAGGTTAAATGCAATCTGTGTTAAGGACTGTTCATTGTATATCAGCCATTCCTTTACTTTTTCTATTTTTTGAAGGTTGAAAAACTGCTCTAACGTGATGCCTTCTAATTGGGAGAACAGTTTGCTGATGGAAGAGTAATCTTTGAACACTTTTTCGCCAATAAATTTTGTAAGGCTGAAATGTTCTTCTACATTGCCGTTTTGTACTTTTTGTATCAGCAGGTTTTTAACCAGCTCAATTAATTGTGTTTTTTGATCGTCTAAAAGTTCAAATCCAGTTTCCAGGAGCTTTTGTGTAAAATTTTTTAGCTGGCCGGCAGTGGGCTTTTTCTCCAGTTCCACTTCGCCCAGCCTTACATATTTTGCCCGTAAATTGTTACTTTTCAAAATCTGCTCTACGGACGTAATGCAGCGTGGGCAAACCATGTTTTTTATGTAAAGTTTCATTGTATTAGTTTTGCCACTGATTACAAAGCTACATGGTTTTATTTAGCAATTGAACCAGCGTTGCTATTTGTAGGACCAGCTGACAGTTTTTGATTCAATATTTTTATATCATCACTCACTTTTCTATCTAAAAATTTTGCTTAATGTTGAGTTGTTCTAAGCCATTGGTCAGTGTGACAGTTGTTGCAAAGATTCTATCCCCCTAAATAACTGGAGGCGATGCAGTTTGCTTTGTAGATAATGAGGTAAGCATATAATGCTTCAATATTCTCTTTTGTTCCGCTGGCCAGGCTATCTTCGGAATTCCATTTTTCAGGAAGGCAAACCCGACCAATAAACATTTCGGATTCTTTGGCCGTTTGCAGTTATTCACGAATAAATGGAAACAGGATACCAAACATAGCCCTTTGGCTTCTTTAAATAAACGAGAAAATTAAAATTTGGTTGCATGGTGTAGTGACCTTTAAAAATGACAAAATTAGGCTTGTCACCTTTAGAAAACAAGACATTTATTGGATGAACATCTTACTGTACAAGCATTTCAGAAAAAGCTGGTGCGTAAATTTATGAGAGAGTTTACTCACCAAATCACTCACCAGAATTTTGGTTTCTGATGATGGTTTGGTATTGGGCCAAACAAAAATCCCTGCAAAATCAACGATTTGCATGGGTTTAGTGAGTTTGGCAACCTTTATCGCGGTGAGAGAGGGATTCGAACCTTCGGTACCCGCAAGAGTACACTTGTTTTCGAGACAAGCCCGATCGGCCGCTCTGGTATCTCACCGAGTTGATTTACGATTTACGAATTGATTAAATTTAGACAATTATTACTCTAATTTATCACAATAATTTCCTTTGTTTATTGCCAAGGTTTCTTTGGAATGATATGAAGTTAAAAAAGCGGCTTGAAAAGCTGTAAACTCATTGATTTACTGACATATTGTTTTTTATTGTGAGTTATTACAATAACAATAAAGTCTTAGCAACAGCATCCTTTAAATCATCTTTCACATTTGTTTGGGTTGCAAAATCTTTCCACCTGCTTACTGCACTATTCACCTGGGTAATTATTGCCTCTGCTTTTTTTACATTCATTTTTTTAGCTACTGATAACAAATCATCACGGGTAATATTCTGCCGCTTGCCATTTATACTCAATGAATGTTGGCTTACCCATGTGCTTCCCGGCCGGTATGAATGACAAACATCGAAGGCTGGAGCAAGTTTCCATATACCTGATTTATCCATGATAAAAGCGAAATTCTTGGTATGGTCATCGCAATTTCTGGACATTACATTAAATATCATTCTTCTGTATAACTGTTCTGCATCCGTGTATGGCAATAACATGGTACGCATTGTTTCAAATAATTGTTCATAGCTGTATGCTGTAATATCATTAAAATCATAATGTGCTATAGCACAAAAGCTTTGTACATGCAGTTTGTTTTTGCCATACTCCCTGTCAAAACGGCGGGTCATAAAATGAGCTCTGTTGTTTTCTTCTAATAATCTGCATTCGGTCATTTCTATTTCAGCCTCTTTTGCCATCAGGTAATAAGCCATTTCAACCCTGCCATAGCCATAAGAAGTTCCTAATTGCAGGTCGGTAACACCGTCAAATTTCAGGAGCCAATGAGTGAACCCTTTGGGAGCATCTGTTTGACCAGACCTGATTTCCTTCGTGTCCGGGTTAAATGCTATAACTGCTTTAGCCCTTGCACCACCGGCAGATGAACCAATTTTCAAAATATCAATTAAAGCCTTTTCTTCATCGGCAGAGCGTTTTTTTTCAAAATTTTGCCTGCCAGAAAGTATTTCCTGAGCAGTATGAATCAAACTGTCTAACTCTATCCTGGTTGCTCCATTTGTTATTTTAGGCTCCACCGGTTCAAACTCTAATGCTCCCATTCCTCTCTTGCCAATAAAACAAAGTAGCTCCACCGGATTCAGGCTATCTGTTGGCCGCCCGTTTTTTGAAAGCCAGGCATTAATCAGTGCGATACCATATTTGTCGGGCAATACATCGGCTAACAGGCCGGGCAAGCCTTTAAATGTGCTGGTGCCTCTTAGTTCAGGAAAGGTAAATACCCGGCTTATAGCACCGTCAGTTGGCATTTTTAAAGGAGCTATGTCCCATTTATTGGTAAGGAAAGCTGGTGTGTATTCAAAGGATGCCAGCCCGGTATCTATATCCCAGGCAATAGCCCCGACCCGTTTGTTCCATAAATTGATGAAAGCGTTATTAACCATTACCAGGCACTTTTAGGTTTGTCGTTAACAGGTCTTTGCTTATTGCTTGCCCTCTGACGCTTGTTATGATCTATCTTGGCTAATTGCAGCGGACTAAGTTGCTGCCTGATTTCAAAATTTTGAAACAAGTGTAACTGTTCCAAAGCCCTTAAAATTTGAATGAAAGAAAGCAAAGTGGCACCCCTGCCATTTTCAATTTGAACAATGGTAGAACGGTTGATGCCCGCCGCGGCCGCTACCTCCTGTTGTGTCTTATTTTTTTGTAACCGGGTTTTCTGAATGAAATCACCCAATACTTCCAGAATTGCAGGGTCACTCATTGCATGCCAATATTTAATGCCTTTTTCCATCATTAAAAGTATTATTAGTTAATAGTGGTGGAAAATAACAACATACTAATTTTACTAATTAGATGGATATTTCCATCACAAATATAATAAAATGCGTTTAATGATGGAAATATCAGACATAAAATTTGAAAGAAATGATTTATGTTGATAATCAACCTCTTAATTTGATCGGATAGTCTGAAACGTTATACTTGTATTCAACTATATTCTTTGGGGTGGTTTAAAGCAGTTGCATACTTTTTAGGTGTACCAAATGAATATTCTTTATCGATTAAAGATTTCATTTGGTCGTTGTGGTATGATAAGCTTCCATGATGGTTTTGCTTTTCTCGGTGATACCGAAGTAGGAGGTTTTTATTGTAGCAGCAGGGATGGCCTTTTACCGGTGCTGGAAAAGGACTGTACGAACTGCCATAATATGGGCATTCAAAGCCCCGGATTTCTTCAGTATTTCTTTTGCTATTCCGGATTTGTTTATTCATTTATCCGGTTCAATAAACCGTTTCAATGAGACTCAGTCCTGACCTCATAAATGGTAATCCTGGCATAGATGGGAGCCTTGCCAAACTCATTCTTTTTTGAAGATTTTACCTAAAATGACAGGTGTATTGCGTTGTTCATTTTCGTCCGATTTATGGTCATAAATTTATTAAAAACCTTCGTAAAAGAGGATAAAAAATATCCATAAAATGCTTACGGGTAAAGGATTACAGGGATTTGGCGAGACCTTGAAAAGCAAAGAGAAAAGGTCTCGATTTTGACCATTTTCTTTGAGGGTTTGAATTATTTGGTGAGTATCCAAAATAAAACCTTGCAACTATTGAGTTTGCAAGGATTTGATACTTTTTGAAATGCTATCTGGCGGTGAGAGAGGGATTCGAACCCTCGGTACCCGCAAGAGTACACTTGTTTTCGAGACAAGTCCGATCGGCCGCTCTGGCATCTCACCGAGTTGATTTACGATTTTAGATCCGATCCGAACCCTCGGATCATCGGATGACGATTTTTGAATTACAATTTGATTAAATTAAACAATTATTACTCTAATTTATCCCAATAATTTTCTTTGTTGACTGCCAGGCATTCTTTTGGATGGTATGATGTTAAAAAAGAGGCTGGAAACTTAATTTTGGCTTTTTCATTCCATTTTATTTCATAAGCTGTCATTTCTCCATTGATCTCTTCGATATAATCTATTTCGGATTGAGATTTGCTTCTCCAAAAATAAGTCCTTGCAGGCAACTGTTGGTATTCGATAATTTTTTTTCGTTCGGCGATAAAAAAATTTTCCCACAAGGCACCTATATCATTTCGAACAGATAATGTCGAAAAATTGTCCAGGATGGCATTCCGTATGCCATTGTCATAAAAGTAGATCTTTCTGGAACTGGAAATTTCATTGCGCGGATTACGGGATAATGGATCCAGACGAAAGATCACAAAAGCAGATTCCAATAAATAGATATACCGCATGACCGTTTCTTTATTGGATTGTATCGTCTGGGCTAATTCATTATAAGAAACTTCGTTTCCAACTTGCCAGGCCAGGGCTTGTAACAATCTGCTCACAACATCCGGCTTTCGTATTCCACCTTGTTCCATAATATCTTTGTATAAATAACTACCGGCCAGATTGCGCAGGGTTTCCATTTTATGTGCTTTAGTCAGAATCACCTCAGGATACATCCCATAGATTAAGAATTCTTCCAATTGTTCCGATATCCCGGCCAGCGATCTGGCTTTTTTTAATTCTGACCATGAAAAGGGATAGAGCGTATATTCCCATTTTCTTCCGGTTAATGATTCCCTCATGGAGTCGGCCAGATTGATTGAAGAAGAGCCTGTCAAAAATACTTGTTTGTTTTGTTTGGAATCGATGATCATCTTGACGGATAATCCAATGTTTTCAATTCGTTGTGCTTCATCTATAAAAATAAAGTTGAATGGGGCAATCAATTGCTGGATGGTTGACCAGGATGGATTAGCCCATTGTATCCGATGAGAAGGATTATCACCGGTTATAAATAGAGTGGGTTGGTTGTATTCTTCTATTATAGCATTAATCAGGGTAGTTTTCCCTACTTGTCTGGGTCCATAAAGCACAATAACTTTTTTGGAATCCATTTTGCCTCGAATAATAATATCAAGCTCTCTTTTTAGCATTTTTAGCCGTTACGTTTGCCAAAAGTAGGCATTTTTGGAAAACATACTTGCCAAAAATAGTTAAGATTGTTAAAATTCAAGTATGGTAAACTTTGAGTATCTCTGGTAAAATCTAGTGTCGGGGCTGCCGTAATTGTTATTTACACTCCCCAGTTTATCTATCTTTGCACTCCAAAATCAGGGTTAAAATCCCTCCAAATATTGACTGATGTTTAATACCCGTGCGAAAATCAAAGCTTTGCTGGCCTCCGATGCTACCCATTATAATACTACCATCATGGGCTGGGTCCGCAGCTTCCGAAACAATCAGTTTATAGCCCTCAATGATGGCAGCACGAATAATAATATCCAGGCTGTCGTCGAATTGGGTAGCCTTGACGAATCTACCATCAAAAGGGTAACCATTGGAGCTTGTTTGAAAATAACTGGTGAAGTGATCCCATCCATGGGGAAAGGCCAGAAAATAGAGCTCAAAGCCACCTCAGTAGAAATCCTGGGGGACAGCAATGCAGAGACTTTCCCGATCCAACCTAAAAAACATAGCCTTGAATTTTTGAGGGAACAGGCGCATATGAGGTTCAGAACCAACACGTTCGGAGCCATTTTCCGAGTGAGGCATGCCCTGGCTTTTGCAGTCCACCAGTTTTTTAATGCCAAAGGATTTGTCTATATGCATACCCCCGTAATTACCGGCAGTGACGCGGAGGGTGCCGGAGAAATGTTCCGGGTGACCACGTTACCGATTGACGGAACTGCCCCGCGTAATGAGGATGGCAGCATCAACTTCAAACAGGATTTTTTTGGCAAAAGCACCAATCTCACGGTGAGCGGACAATTGGAAGGAGAGTTGGCTGCCATGGCATTTAGTGAGATTTATACTTTTGGTCCCACCTTCCGGGCTGAAAACAGCAATACTTCAAGGCACCTTGCTGAATTCTGGATGATCGAACCAGAAATGGCGTTTTACGATTTGGAAGACAATGCCAACCTGGCCGAGGAATTTATTAAATATGTGATCCGGTACGCAGTTGAAAACAATGCCGAAGATCTGGGTTTCCTGGCCCAACGACTGGAGGAAGAAGAAAAAACCCTGCCTCAGGATAAACGCAGTACCATGGGCCTGCTTCAAAAGCTTGACTTTGTAATCCAAAACGAATTTCAACGGCTGACTTACACCCAGGCAATAGATATCCTTCGCGAAAGCAACCACAATAAAAAAGGAAAATTTCAATATCCGATCGACCAATGGGGGATCGACTTGCAAAGTGAACACGAGCGATATCTGGTAGAAAAACATTTTCAAAAACCGGTTATCCTCACCAATTACCCGGCTAAAATCAAAGCTTTTTATATGCGCCTCGATGAAAATTGTTCCCCGGATCGCCAGACCGTGGCGGCCATGGATATCCTGGCACCAGGTATCGGTGAAATCGTCGGAGGAAGCCAACGCGAGGAGAGGCTAGATAGGCTCGTTCAACGTATGAAGGATATGCATATTCCCCAGGAAGACTTGTGGTGGTATTTGGATACAAGACGTTTTGGAGCTTGTATCCATGCCGGATTTGGATTGGGCTTTGAACGACTGGTACAGTTTGTAACCGGTATGGCCAATATCCGGGATGTGATCGCTTTTCCGCGGTATCCTGGGAGCGCTGAATTTTAGGAGTGGTCAGTTGTTAATGGATTAAAAACGTTTGGTATAAATGAAGGAGTGAAGAAATGAAAGAATGAATGAATGAAAGGGCGTTTTCGAAACTCGTTAACAAATTTTACAACTCAATAATTCAACAATCCGATTATTCGGATCAACAATCCGATTATTCGGATCAACAATCCGATTATTCGGATCAACAATTCTGCCTTCTTAGGTAAGGCGTGACTTACAATTCAACAATCCGATTATTCGGATCAACAATCCGATTATTCGGATCAACAATCCGATTATTCGGATCAACAATTCTGCCTTCTTAGGTAAGGCGTGACTTACAATTCAACAATCCGATTATTCGGATCAACAATCCGATTATTCGGATCAACAGTTCTGCCTTCTTAGGTAAGGCGTGACTTACAATTCAACAATCCGATTATTCGGATCAACAATTCAACAGTTCAACAATTCTGCCTTCTTAGGTAAGGCGTGACTTACAATTCAACAATCCGATTATTCGGATCAACAATCCGATTATTCGGATCAACAATT
>Ga0163153_10002596_pt1 | contig 25829 bp, 23 predicted proteins | sample OliLakLV19MP6IB1_FD_148629 | JGI IMG/M metagenome (GOLD analysis project Ga0163153, IMG submission 148629) | Freshwater microbial mat bacterial communities from Lake Vanda, McMurdo Dry Valleys, Antarctica - Oligotrophic Lake LV.19.MP6.IB-1 | ecosystem: Environmental > Aquatic > Freshwater >...
ACCTACCTACCTACCTACCTACCTACCTACCTACCTACCTACCTACCTACCTACCTAACTAACTACCTAACTACCTAACTACCTAACTACCTAACTACCTAACTACCTAACTACCTAACTAACTACCTACCTACCTACCTACCTACCTACCTACAGTGTATGGAGTCGGAGGATCCTCTTTAAAAAGGAAGAGGTGGACTTTTATTGGTTTAGCCCAAATTACCCCCTATCCTGGAATAAATCTTTTCGGCTTGAAAATCGAATGGCATTCCTATGACCATGCGGGTCGCCTGACGATAGGCTCCAAAACCATGATGCTCTAAAAATTCCACTGCCCTGGTATTTTGAACAGGGACGACATTCCGCTTATGCTTATTTAATTTAAAATGCAAAAGCTCCAATCCGGCTTCGACTTCCCTGCTACTGATCAAACCCTCACCCAAACCCGGAAGATAAAATGCCAGGAGTTTATCGTGGTCCACGTACACCCATGCATCATCGAGAAATTGTTGGATCAGGGCTGATCGATTTTCTCCTGAAACGTTTAAATCCAGGTCAAGCAACTGATCCAAAAAGCGGTTATCCCATTTTATGATCCGGGAAGAACGAATTTCAGGGATTTGATCTTCTTTTATATAAAACACGTATTCCCCCTGGGCCTTAAACCCCAGCTTTTTATACACCGGTTCTCCCATAGGGGTAGCCAATAAGGACACACATTGGATCTGCGAAGGGGCCATTTCCACTAAAGACCTGGTGATATAACTACCCCAACCATGATTCCGGAAGGCCTCATGGACAATGATCTGGCCTAACCAGGCCGATTTTTCAAAACAGATCAAACAACCTATGGCGATTAAGTTGTTATGCTGCTCCAATTTGACCGGATGACAAAACGAATTGTTTATATAAAAGGAATACGTCTGCCCTATGTCTGGCCAATCCAAAGGCTGAAGGCTTCTAATCAAAGGAATATCCGAGTGGGTAACCGGCAGAATAGGTCCGTTCAACGCCTGGGTATCCATTTTATTTCTTCAACGCCCAGTTGGTGTGCTTTCCATCGGCTGAGCACAAACAAATAATCGGAAAGGCGGTTGAGGTAAATTAATATCCCGGGATCTACAGGCTCTTTCAGATGCAGGGCCATGACCCTTCTTTCAGCCCTTCTGCATACCGTGCGGGCTACGTGGATCTCGCTGATTTCCGGATGCCCTCCGGGAAGGATAAAATAGTTGAGCGGTTTCAGGTGGACATTCATCTCATCTATTTCTTTTTCCAGGCTGAGGGCATCTTCTGATGTGATATCCGGAAGCGGCATATCCTTATTTGGGGCAGATGCGAGATGGGCACCCAAATTAAATAACCTATCCTGTACCTGCTGTAAGACCGGGGCCTGGACCAGATCCAACTTATCCCGGACCAGACCTATCCACGCATTCAGTTCGTCGACGGTGCCATAGGCTTCAATCCTGATATGATTTTTTGGCAATCGGGTCCCCCCATACAAGGAAGTCATTCCTTCATCACCGGTTTTGGTATAAATTTTCATCTACTCAGGATTCTGCTAAAAAGGGGTAACGGTAATCGGTCGGCGGATTAAAATTTTCTTTTATCGTCCTTGGGGACAACCAGCGGTAAAGGTTTAACACCGAACCCGCTTTATCGTTAGTTCCGCTTGCTCTGCCGCCACCAAAAGGTTGCTGATTGACCACTGCCCCGGTAGGTTTATCATTGATGTAAAAATTACCCGCTGCATATTGCAAGGTTTTTTTGACCTGATCGATAATGCCGCGGTCAGTGGCGAATACAGCGCCGGTCAGCGCATACGGGGACGTCTGGTCTATCAATTTTAAAGTGGACTCAAAATCCTGATCATCATAAACAAAAATAGTCAGCACGGGCCCAAAAATTTCTTCCACCATGGTCTTAAAATTTGGTTTGGATGCCAGGATGACCGTAGGTTCAATAAAAAATCCTTTGGATTTATCCGCTTTACCACCGGCGATCACCTCCGCATCCTTAGACCTTTTCGCCGATTGGATATAGCCCGAAATTTTATCAAAAGCTTTTTCATCGATGACGGCGTTGATAAAGTGACTAAAATTTTCAGGTGAGCCCATCGTCATGGACCCTAAATCGTCCATCAAATACTGATGTATTTTTTTCCATAACGATTTGGGAAGGTAAGCTCTTGAAGCTGCAGAACATTTTTGTCCCTGGAATTCAAATGCCCCGCGGGACAAAGCCGTGGCAATAACTTTAGGGTCAGCAGAGCGATGAGCCAGCACAAAATCCTTGCCCCCGGTCTCCCCCACCAGACGGGGATATGATTTATAAATCGGGAGATTATTACTGATGGTTTGCCAAAGCTTGTGAAAAACCTGTGTGCTGCCTGTAAAATGTAACCCGGCAAATTGAGGATGGGAAAAAGCAACTTCTCCCAGGGTAGGCCCGTCAATAGTGACCTGGTTGATTACACCATCCGGAAGACCAGCGGCCTCCAGGATTTCCATGATCACCGCTGCCGAATAAATCTGGGTTTCAGCCGGTTTCCAGACAACGGTGTTTCCCAATAAAGCCGGTGCACAGGGCAGATTGCCTGCGATAGATGTAAAATTGAACGGTGTAATGGCTACCACAAAACCTTCCAAAGGCCGGTATTCCAATCGGTTCCACACCCCTTCCGGACTGGCGGGCTGAATGGCATAGATCTCGGACATATAGCGGACATTGAACCGGAAAAAATCAGCCATCTCGGCGACGGCATCAATTTCGGATTGATAAATATTTTTGGATTGCCCGAGCATGGTAGCCGCATTCATTTTTGCCCGGTAAGGGCCGCTAAGCAGATCCGCTGCTTTCAGAAATATAGCCGCCCTTTCTTCCCAAGGGGTCTCCTGCCAGCCAGGTTTGGCATTCAATGCAGCCTGGATCGCCGTTTTAACTTGTGGTGCCCCGCCTTTGCTGTGATAAGCAAGGATATGTTGGTGGTCGTGAGGGCAAACCACGGGAATCGTCGCACCCGTTGAAATCTTTTTACCGCCAATCGTCATTTTTATCTCCGGGGTCATGGATTTGGCCTGTTCTATCGCCAGTTTTAGGTCAAGTTTTTCCGGGCTGCCCGGAGAATAACTTAAAACCGGTTCATTGTATATTTCAGGAATAGAATAAAAACCATTCATAATAATTGGGGTTTCAATATGATTTCTTTCGGAATAAATTTACTTACATCACCCCCTCCCCCGATGATATCACGCACGATGGTACTGCTGATGTGGGCTACTTCAGGGCTGCTGATGAAGAATATCGTTTCCAGGCCTTTACCAATCGTCTGGTTGACCTGGGCAATGGTTTTTTCGTAATCAAAGTCACTTCCGTTCCTCAATCCGCGCAGGAGATAATCTGCGTTTATCCTTTTGGCATAATCGGCGGTCAATCCGTCAAAATGATCGACTTCTATTTTATTAATGCCTTTAAAGACATCTGCGATCCATTGTTTTCTTTGTTCCAGGCTAAACAATGATTTTTTCTGGGTATTGGTGCCGATCGCAACCAGGATGCGGTCAAAAAGGGGCAGGGCTTTCCGGATTATATCCACATGGCCAATAGTAATGGGATCAAAAGAGCCCGGAAAAACGGCAATCAGCATGGTTAGTCAGTGATTATCATGAAGTAATAATACCCAAAAATACTATTATTCACTGCATCGCCCTAATGGCTTAAGCTTATGTATATTTCCTAAATTAGCGCAATGATTGAAAGAATAAAAGCGTTGGAAGCCATCTCCAAATCCCTGGAGCCGGATTTGGATACGAGGCAACAATGGCTTTCTTCCTGGACCGGCTATCTGCATGAGTTTATAGACGAGATTAATGACCAACCTGCCTATATAAAAGGAAAAGTGACCAGATTAAAGTCTTTGCGGATAACGGATGAACCCAAACCGATTTCCACCTTACTGGATTTGTTTAAAGAGGAAATAAATCATTTTGGACTTAATCCGGCATCCGGTGGTCACCTGGGTTATATACCAGGTGGTGGCATTTTTGCCAGCAGCCTTGGGGATATGATGGCTGCGGTGAGTAACCGGTATGCCGGGATATTTTTTTCCAACCCGGGAGCAGTCATAATGGAAAACCAACTCATCCGCTGGATGTGCGAAGTCATGGGCTATCCCGCTACAGCGCACGGAAATATTACTTCGGGCGGTTCTATTGCAAACCTGATAGCCATGGTATCTGCCCGTGACTATTACCAACTCGATCGGCACCGGATTCACCAGGCGGTGATCTATACCACCGAGCAGGTACATCATTGTGTTCATAAATCAGTCCGAATAGCGGGGTTGGCTGAATGTGTTGCCCGTACAGTGCCGATGGATCAGATGTACAGAATGGATACAGTGGTCCTGGAGCGCATGATCCTGGAAGACATTGAAGCCGGTTTAAAACCATTTATGCTGATCGGGTCAGCAGGTACTACAGATACGGGTGCGGTGGATCCATTAGATAACATGGCGGACCTGGCCGAAAAATATAAGATCTGGTTTCACATCGATGCGGCTTACGGTGGGTTTTTTAATTTACTGGAACAATTTAAACCCGTCCTGAAGGGAATAGAACGATCGGATTCCCTGGCTATTGATCCGCACAAAGGGTTGTTTTTACCCTATGGTACCGGTGCTGCCTTGTTTAAGAATACACAGGCCGTATTAAATGTACATCATTACCGTGCGAATTATATGAAAGACGCTTTTGACACAGAGTCCGAAGAACTCAACCCCTGTGATCTTTCACCGGAACTGACCAAACATTTTCGAGGACCCCGCATGTGGGTACCCCTTCACCTGCATGGACTGGCATGCTTTAAAGCTGCCCTCGAAGAAAAAATCCTGTTATGCAGATATTTTTATAAGAAAGTACAACAATTGGGTTTTCAGGTTGGACCATACCCGATGTTATCTATTACCATATTCAGGTATGTACCTCCTTTTGAAGATACCAATACCTTTAATAACCGGTTGGTCGAAGCCTTGCATGAAGACGGAAGGGTGTTTTTTTCATCCACTATAATTGATGGACAGGTGTGGATCCGCTGCGCCATATTAGGTTTCAGGACCCATATCAGTACAATCGATAAAGGCATTAAAATGTTGCAAGAAGTATTGGACAAACTGATCCATTAAGCTACCCGGTTTTATTTCCTGACTTGTTTCAAATCCATGAACTGGAAGGAATCGAAATATTTGGTAGAAAGGGTTTCCAGATCCTGGTTTTTCGATCCGGTGACCTGGAGATTATAATAATTTCTTCCGGCGACAAATGCTTTGTACTTAGTGTATCGGTCCTTACCATAATCAATTCTCCAAAACCAGCCTGGAAAACCAAATTGAAGAATTTCAGAAGCATACCGCTGTTTTCCCTTTAATTTCTCCAACGTTACCGAAATAGTAGTTGAAAAAAACTCTTTAAGCAGTTCTGTGGAATCCGAATGCAAGGTTCCTTCAGGATATTCACAATAGGATAGTTCGTATTGGAGCAAGCTGTCTTTACTGACATAAGTAAAATAAATAATTTCACCAATAGCAGTCAAAATGGTATCGGTATACAGTTTCATTTCCCCCGGAACCAACACGATAGCATTGGCCCGGTCCAAGACTGCTTTGTTTTGTGCAATGCCTGGCTGAAAACTCAGCATCAAAACTGCGATTATTAATCCAACAGGTAATACTTTTGTCATATGCGAGGTCAATGTATCAACCGGATTTTAATCCCAAAAGTCCCCGGAGGAATAGTTTTTATAGGAATTTTATGCTTTTTTATTAATTGTAAATCAGACCGGGGACATATCCAATTCTCCGAACCACTTTCTGAAGCAGACAGATTACAATCGGATTACATCGAACCTGGCATCAAATGGGGATATATCGACAGACAAGGGGAATTAGTCATCCGTGAACAATTTGATGATTGCAGGAATTTTGCGGACAGTCTTGCTGCTGCCAGCCAGCAAGGATTGTGGGGTTATATCAACCATGATGGAAAATGGGTGGTCAAACCGGAATACAAGGGAGCCTGGAGTTTTGTCAATGGCCGGGGCAGGATCAGGGTATTGGACGGCAAATATGGTTACCTCGATACCGAGGGGAATTTGATCATCGATACGCTCTGGGAGGAAGCAGAGGATTTCACCGAAGGCATGGCTAAAGTCCGGAAGGACAATCGGTTTAAATTTATAAATACGGAGGGCGGACAGGTGTCTGCTGAATCATGGGATATGGCTTTTGCATTCAAATCGGGTTTTGCCCGGGTTTCCAATGGCGGATGGTGGGGGCTGTTGGATCAACATGGGACACTGGTGGTTCCGGTCAAATACGATGCCTTAGGCCAGCACTCCAATAACCGGATCCCGGTCCAGATAAAAGGCAAATGGGGATTTCTGAATCTTGCCAACACTTTAAAAATTGAGGCAAAATACGAGGAAGTAAGTGCTTTTCAGGACCAGTATGCCGCCGTTAAAAACGGAGGCCGCTGGTTAATCATTGATTCCAGCGGAAAACCACAATCTCTGGATTATGACCAGATCGAGCCTTTGGGTAAAAACCGGTGGTCTGCGCAGAAAATGGATACGTTTGCCCTTTTAGATCATCAGGGTAAATTGCTCACGCCGTTTAAATACAATCAGATCAATCGATTTCACGAAAATAAAGCTGCCTTCAATAAAGATGAATTGTTTGGTTACCTCGACACCTCCGGGCTTCATGTAATACCCAATATATTTTTATTGTGCTGGGATTTTGCAGATGGGGCTGCGAGGTATTCACTCGGTGATGGCATCGGCTTTATCAATTCCAATGGCAAAGCTATACACGACAGGTTATTTCCCGATGTCAGGGATTATGCAGAAGGCCTGGCCAGGGTACAAACCGTATCGAGGTGATTGTTCAATGTACAAAATACATATCGAGTTCTCCTTTGTTTTTGGCCATTACTTTACCCCGGTATTCACAATTGAATTTGCCTTGTATCAGGTCATAGGTTTGACCTGAGATACTGATTTTACGGGCGACCCCACTTTGTTCAATTCGGGCGGCGGTATTTACCGTATCGCCCCAGATGTCATAAACGAATTTTTTGGTTCCCACAATACCCGCAATTACCGGCCCGGAATGAATACCAATGCGGGCCTGGAATCCCTTAAGACTGATGTTAAGTGCATGCTGCAGGTCAATGCCGTCATTTGAATTATCTATAAATGCTTGAATTTCTTTTGCGGCCAGAATGGCGTTTTCAGCATGTCGTTCATCCGGCTGAGGCAATCCGCTGACTGCCATATAGGCATCGCCAATCGTTTTGATTTTCTCCAAACCATGCTTTTCAATGATAGAATCAAAAGCCTGAAAGTAAAAATGCAATACGGATATCAGGTCTTTGGGATTCATGTTTTCACTGTATTGGGTGAAGCTGACAAAATCGGTAAAAAGAATGCTCACCTGATCATACAATCTGGCTTCATAACTTCCTTTAAGTTTTAATTCTTCCGCTACTTCGAAAGGCAATATATTCAATAAGAGGTCGTCTGATTTTTGTTTTTCAATAATCAACAGGTCCCGCTGTTCAGTAATCTGGCGGGCTTGTCCTTCCAATAAACTATTTTTTTCAGCTATTTCAATATTGTTTTGCTCCAACTGGCGGTTGGCTTTGCTCAGTGAATATTCAAAGATCATATTTAAATAAAGTATAGTGAGGACCAGGCCCAGCAAACAATTGGCAAACAACAACAACTTATATTCTAAATTGTATTGTACAGGAAAAACATGACCGTTGAAATGAAGGTAGATATATACCAGTAGTAATAAGATGGTCAGGCCAAACCAGACCCAGACCGAGAAACGATTTACAAACAACAAAGCTACGATAGGCACCAGACTGATCCAGGGTAAAATAGGAGACTCCAGTCCACCGGAATAGTAAGAAAGCAATACAATCCCTGAATAGCCCAATACAATGAACGCGTTGCCCAGGACATCCAGGTTTACCCGTTTAGCAATTCCCAAAGGCACCAAAGTAAAGGCAAGGGTTACCGCCGACTGAACCAAAATCCCTACCCGGAAGCCAATAATATAACTGATCCATAAATAATAAGCCATAAAACAAACTGTCAGCAGTCCTCCCTTTAAAATAATCCTGGCTTGTTTATGTTTGGAAGGATCCTGTATGGATTTAACCACCAGGTTGTCCAGATATTTAATGAATTTATTATACATGTGAATTCAATCACTTATCCTGAAGATCATTTAAAGTTAAAATGTATTGTCGATTCCGACAAACCAGGATGAATTGTCGTTTGCCGTAAGGTTTTCAGAATATAAGATTAAAAACATACCGAACAGCCCAGGCGATCAGGCAAATGATAGCCCAGATCACGGCCAACACATGCAACCACCAGGGAAAATCAGAAGAATAGGGAATCCCTTTTTCATACCGTTTTCGATCATACCATTTGTAGGGCCAGAGCATCGCCCATTCTTTTAACCGCCAAACTTTGGCATAGGGCTTGCCTATCCCGGAAGCGTCAATTATACAATTCACTGCCCGGCGAGCCGATTCATTGGCGGCTTCCATCGTAGCCAATCCTGTATTGGTTCTGATATAGTCACCGGCAAGAAACAAATTTGGAATTCCTGTAAACGACTTGGGCATCAGATCCCAGGAATTAATGGTATTAACCAGGAGGGGTTCCTTATTATTTAATACCCGCGTAACGGGGTCCCGCTCCAGACTGGTGGCCAAATGAAATCCAACTACCACATCATTCATATTGACCGGCAAAATCGGCACACCGCCTACGATAAGGCTCTGTTGTATTTGATTATAAGCCAATTCTGCAATTTGTTGATCTGAACAGTCCTTGGCTAGGTGCGTATTAAATTCAGTGTCCAACCAGTCTGAAATATCCACTGACAAGACCCCTTTAACCAACCCCCCGGACTGACTCTGAATATCGTAATCAGCAGGGTCCCAAAATTGAACTTGAGAGATCGAAGTAACCGCCCATTCACTTCCAATATGAATGATGTGTCCTTTACTAATCGGTATATCCGTATTCAGAAAATATTGGATCCCATTCATCCAACTCACTTTGGTCGCTAGTTCTGCAGGCAACTCCATTATAGGGTCCAGGCGTGTTATCGCCAGGTTACTCAACAGTTCGGTGGCTCTTTCGACCGGTACCGCAAGCAGATAATATTCACCTTGGGGAAAGATATCCGTACTGGTTGCCCCATCCCGGACTTTAATGCGTTGTACCTGCCGTGCGGAGATTTGTATTTCGGTAGCGGTATGGTTTTTAAAGAAGTTTACACCCTTCGTAGTCAGGTAAGTTTGCCAGGGATTTAGCCATTGTTCGTTGGTCGGTCCGTTTAATATCCGGTCGGCAGGCAGGTCCGGATCTGCCATGTTATAGATCAATTGCAAAAAAATAGAGCCCCCGACCCGGGTCGACATTTGCCTCGCTTTGGCCGCTACCAGGGATTTGGTCAGCCCATCTGCCAATAAGGTCTTATAGGTATCGCTAAACCGGTCAGCTTCTACAAAATACCACCAGGCAAGTTGTTCATATTCCTTTTCGAAACGTTCTTTACTGGAAGTCAATAATTGAAATATCTTATCCTTAAAAAAACCGGATTCCGCGGCTGTTAATCCAGCGCTGGTAGCCCCACCAGTTATAGTTTCAAAGACCAGATTCAGGTCTGAGGCAGTAAGTGGAAATCGGGCCAAAACCTTCAACGGATCCTGATTTTTTCTTGCAAATAGGATTGTTTCTGTAGCGACGAGGTTGTCAAAACAAGTACCTGAACCATGAGGAATCCGTTTCATCGTATGGGTCAGGTGTTTGTAAAAACCGGGAAAAAACCTAAACCCGTGTTCTCCGGGTAAAGGATTGGGTACAATACCGGAAGCAGCTTCGGAACGGGCTTTGCCACCGAGGTAGGTGGGATTGGATTCATACACATCAACGGCAAAGCCTCTTTCAATGAGTTCGTGGGCGGCACTCATCCCGGCAATACCGCCACCGATGATAATAACTTTTGGCATGTTAAGTAATTCAGGGTAACTAAATTAATAAAGACATCAACAATTTCTCCGATCATTTGTGTAACGACCACGAAAAATGTTACTGCGTGCTGATGTAATGCAGTTCAAACTTATTCAATAAATAATTGTTTTGGAGGGAGCAATGTATCTTTGCGGCTCAAAGTAAAACTTAATAATATGCATTTCGATGTCCTGATCATTGGCAGCGGGCCCGGAGGGTATGTAGCGGCAATCCGCGCAGCCCAATTAGGCAAAAAAGTCGCCATTGTCGAGAAAGAAAATTTAGGCGGAATCTGCCTCAATTGGGGATGTATACCGACCAAAGCATTATTAAAGAGCGCCCAGGTTTTTGAGTATCTCAACCATGCAGCAGATTACGGAATCATGGTACCGGAAGGAGGTTCTGCTGATTTTCAGGCGATTGTTAAACGGAGCCGGGGCGTGGCAGATGGCATGAGCAAGGGAGTGCAGTTTTTAATGAAAAAAAATAAGATTACTGTGATCAACGGACACGGAAAATTATTAAAAGGTAAGCAGGTGGAAGTCACTTCCGCTGACGGAAAGCAAGAAGTCTATACCGCTGACCACATTATTTTAGCAACCGGAGGTCGCGCAAAACAACTCCCCAATTTGCCGATCGATGGCGTCAAAATAATAGAGTACCGGAAAGCTATGTCCCTGGAATCACAGCCTAAAAAATTAATCGTAGTGGGTGCGGGTGCGATCGGTGTGGAGTTTGCCTATTTTTATAATACATTAGGCACGGCGGTTACTGTTGTCGAGTTTATGGAGCAAGGCCTGGTGCCAAGGGAAGATGAGGATATCTCTAAAGAATTAGCGCGCTCATTTAATAAATCGGGTATACAGGTATACGCCAACACTGAAGTTACCCGGGTGGACACTTCCGGTGAAGGATGTAAGGTGTTTATTAAAGATAGAAAATCCGGCAAGGAAGAAACCATGGAATGCGATGTGGTATTGTCTGCAGCCGGGATCACTCCAAATCTGGAAAACCTGGGATTGGAAGATCTGGAAATAACAATTGAAAAAGGTTTGATTAAGGTAGATGCTTTTGGGCAAACTAATGTACCTGGTGTATATGCTATAGGTGATATTACAGCTGGCCAGGCACTGGCGCATGTGGCAAGTGCAGAAGGTATACTTTGTGTTGAAAAAATTGCAGGCCACCACCCTACTCCGTTGGATTATAATAATATGCCTGGCTGTACGTATTGTCAACCTGAAATAGCTTCAGTGGGTTTTACTGAAAAGGGAGCAAAGGAAGCCGGTTACGAAATAAAGGTGGGAAAATTTCCTTTTTCAGCATCCGGAAAAGCCAAAGCTGCCGGTACCCCTGCGGGATTTGTCAAAGTAATTTTTGATGCTAAATACGGCGAATTTCTTGGCGCTCACATGATCGGATCCAATGTAACGGAGATCATAGCTGAAGTAGTGGCTGCCCGTAACCTGGAAGCCACCGGAATGGCGATAGTAAAAACAGTACACCCTCATCCAACCATGAGTGAAGCCCTGATGGAAGCCGCTGCGGCTGCTTATGGAGAAGTAATCCATCTTTGACCCGGGAAGGGCCTCTTAAAAAACAGGTAGTCCTATAGCGTAGCCGGTGTTCAGTACCGTATCCCCAGCTTGGTATAGATAAAATGTAGCAGCCAGGCCGGGCCGATCAACAAAAATTGAATGTCTTCCAGGAAGGACGGTTTTTTTCCTTCTATCTTGTGTCCGATAAATTGACCGATCCAGGCGACAGTGAACAAGAGGATGGAAAACAAAGCCAGTCCTCCATAAGATCCTTCCATGGCCAGTAAAATCTTGTGATTGCCCCACAGGACTAAGAAAGAAATCAGACAAAAGCCTAAAAACATCGAGATGGACAACCTTAAATAATAAACCAGGGCACCAATCAAAACAAACCCTGCCCAATTTAAAAACATATCCCGGCTGACGAAAAAAGGGATACATTTAAGCAGACCGACCAGGCTGAAGACGATACTGGGTACACAGATCCAGTGGATTAGTTTATTGGTTGTATTGAGATGGCTTTCGCCATATTTATTGAGTAGCCAATCGAGCGTTTTCATTTCCTTTTAGTTTGTACTGCAAATTAAGAAATGGTAATCAAATCTGGTATTGCCTGGCTCTTGTGAATCGATTATTCTTATAAGGCTTAAAATAAAATTTATCTTTACTTCGTATCTAAAAACTTGAATTGCCATGTTATTTCTAATTAGTTTATTTGTTTTCAATATCAGCTTTATTCTGAACTCCTCCCCATCCACCAAAATGGATACCAAATTCTATGAGCTGCGAATTTATCATTGTGAACCTGGCAAATTAGGAGACTTGATCAACCGATTCAGGGATCACACCACCGGATTATTTGAAAAACACGGGATGACCAACATCGGATATTGGATACCTACCAAGGTGGACAACAACAGTTTGTATTATGTATTATCCTATCCGGATCGGGCCAGCCGTGAAAATAGCTGGAAGGCTTTTGGCAATGACGAAGCATGGAAGGCTGTGCGTCAAAAATCAGAGCTCAATGGTAAAATTGTTAAATCCGTTGAATCGATCTTTCTGCAAACGGAGGACTTTTCTCCGGTGATAAAACCCACTGCAAAAACTCCTGAACGGATATTTGAATTAAGGACGTATACCTGCCTGCCGGACCGTTTGACGGCACTGGAAGACCGTTTTAGAAACCATACACTCAAACTCTTTAAAAAACATGGAATGACCAATATCGCCTATTGGAAAACCGTTGAAAAAGAAAACGTTCAACCCCGTCTGGTCTATCTCCTGGCACATCAATCGGAAGCAGCGGCAGCCAAATCCTTTGATGCTTTCCGGGTCGATAAAAAATGGATAAAAGCCAGAGATAAATCCGAAAAACCAGGAAAAATTGTTGAGAAATTAGAATCGGTTTTTATGAAACCCCTTCCTTTTTCCAACTATAAATAACTCAGGTCCCCTGGTCAGTAGATTTTTTTTTCGAGTAGACGGATGTCAATATCCCGGCACCCAGGATGACTAAAATAATGATCAGTGCGAGGCCACTGGGGAGGTGTATAAAATTGCTGGCCAGCATTTTTATACCAATAAACAGCAGGATCACAATGAGGGAAGTTTTCAGATGAACAAATTTGTCCAACATACCTACCAATAAAAAATATAAACTTCGCAGCCCCAGGATAGCAAATATATTGGAGGTGAAAATGAGGAATTCATCATGGGTAATCGCAAAAATGGCCGGGATGGAGTCAAATGCAAAAATGACATCCACGATGTTGACCACTAAAAAAGTCAGGAATAATGGTGTAGCATGCCATTTACCGCCTTCATGCGTAAAAAAATGGTCTTCTTTATAATAATGAACCATCCGCATCCATTTTCTTAGCCAGATGACCATGGGCATTTCTTCTATGTTCAATCCATCATCACCTGAAGCCCACATCCGGTAAGCGGAATAAATAATGATCGCTGCAAAAAAATACTCGATCCAGTGAAACCGCTGGATCAAAAGCACCCCTCCAAATATCATTAATCCCCTCAACACCAGCGCAATTATAATCCCCCAAAACAATACTCGGTATTGGGACTGAGCAGGCACTTTAAAATACCGAAAGATCAGGGCAAACACAAAAAGATTGTCAATACTCAGCGAAAGTTCGACCAGATAACCAGAAATATATTGAGTCATCGCCACCCCACCGGAGACCTGATGTCCAATGTCCAGTCCTATTCCAAACCAATGATGGGTATAAGAAAAATAGACAAAAACGCTAAACAACAATCCTATGGAAACCCAGATGATGGAATTGCGGGTGGCTTCTCGGGGAGTAAGGGTTTGGGTGCCCTTATTTAGTATTCCAAGATCAATCGCTAACAGTCCGACTAATATAACCCCAAAAATCAGCCAAATCATCATAAGTATAACGACAAGATAAATACTTTAAAATAAATGTGTATTTCAAATTATCTGTAGTACAGGAGGTAATTTAGCCGTTCATTTTTCAGCATAAACGGACCCACCGGGTAATTCAAATAATCAAGTTTTAACAGAAGGAACTTAACCTTCAAAACAGCCCATATCCTTCAGCAGATTACTGCCTGCAATACTAAATGCTAATGGATCCGAATTAAAAATATGCCCTTGCGTTAGCCTACTGTAACATAGGCAATAAAAAATTAGTTCACACCATTGTTAAATCTCCGGAATTAAACCGGACTAGCAGAACTAAAATCCAGAAAGTGAAATCCAAGCAATTTTTGATTATGACTTTGATATGTCTTATATTTGCGCCACTTTATAACCGCCTGGTTATAAAATTAAACCGGTGAATGTAGCTCAGCTGGTTAGAGCATCAGATTGTGGTTCTGAGGGTCGCGGGTTCAAATCCCGTCTTTCACCCCATTAAGCCTTGATCTTGTAATGGATTGAGGCTTAATTTTTTAGTAAAAAAGTCAAAAACGGTTCGGTACCAACCTAAAACATTCACTGCAAAACGGCAATCCGGAAAATGTTTTCATACGTTGGCGACTTCAACTTCACAAGGTAGACCCCTCCCGGAAGCGCAGGTATACCTAATTGATGTGTATTTCCTGTAACCCATTCCTGATTTCTGTAGACCACCTTGCCCTGAGGGTTAATAATTTCCAACCAGATTCCTCCATGGGTTATCCCTTGAGACCATTCCAGGTTTAGCGTAGTGCGTGCCGGATTAGGGAAAAGTTTTATAGCCTTATTCTGAAACTCCGTGATAGATACGGATCGGATGACCGCCTGCACGGGTACACGTTCACTGGTACAGATCAATTCCGGATAAACGATTTGCCAATCGTAGAAGTAATAATAATTGCCGGCACCTGCATTGGTTCCATAAATACTAACCGGCCCGGATTTTAATGGATAATCAATTGCGCCTTCCGTGCGGTATAACCTGGGAGATTTCGATCCATAACTAGCAGTAGACACCATCTCATTGGTGGACAAAGTATATCCGTCGCCGGCAGGAACCATAAAATTTAAATCGACTATAACTTCACCGGCAGCCAGGTTTATTGCTTTAGAAGCCTGGACTTGCCCTGAGCTGTTTAACAGATCTATTTGCCTCAAACCCGGAGTATCCGAATACACTTTGACTGACTTTAAAATAAAACTTTCTCCTGCATCAAATAGTAACCTTCCACTGAAATTGAGTACATGAAATTTTGAAGCTCCGCTAAAGTTTTTAATTCCACCGGAAACGGTTTTTCCCGGTTGTTTTAATATAGATTGAACATAATAGGTTGTGGTTTTATCCAAAGGAGGTGTCGAATACGTATTGCCGGTGGTTAATGCCGCCCCCCCGGAAACCTCTTTGAACCAGGAAAGGGATTGTCCCATTGCTGATAAATTAGCTTTACCGCCCAATCCCACCGTATCATTCTTTACTCTGGTGACTCCGGGGCTAAGTGTTCTGATCCGGATGGTGTCGGAGTTCACCTCAGAACAAAATTCCATAATCCGTCCAAAATAACTACCGGGCTGGGTCACCTCAATCGTATTCAGCGTATCTCCGGTATTCCAAATCACCTTTTTGCTGGTAGGTATAGTCAAAAGGCTTGCATCCCCGCTGCACAGGATTGAATCAGAAAGTGCAATTTTATAAGCGGACCTGGGATCGGATGCTATCTGTAATAAGTTAGAATGTACTGTACACCCTTCGAGCGTGGTGAGCCTTAATTGATAAATCCCCGGGATAACAATGGAAACAGATTTATTCTTCGATCCATTGGACCAGAGATACGAGCCATTTATGGGAGAGGTCAGCACGATGCTGTCTCCGGCCTTACAGAGCGCAGGTTTAGAGCCGGGGTCTAGCACAGGATCGAAAGCAAAACATTTATTTTGAGTTAATACCAGGGTCCTGTCTATAAAAGGGTTCACGATGGCCTCTCTTTGCCGGTCAGGCCACCGGATTACCACGGAATCTATTTTAGACAAGTTACCCAATCCAAAATGGAGGGTAAGGGATTGACTGGTCCCATAACTTATACCGGAATGGACTTCTTTTGTCGTTCGAAAATTACCTGAAAACAAACTGACGCTGGCCCCGACAGCGCTTAGGTTGGAAGTCGATCCGTTCAGGCGTACTTTTAAAAAATGGTGATTGTTCTTTGAGGTATTCAGCCAGACAGCATCCGGCCGGTGGGATGCCTGATTAAATAACAAGCTATAGGAGGCATATATATCCTGCTTTCCATCATCATTGAGGTCGCCTATGGCAAAGGATTCTATTTGGTGAAATCCTAAAAGCGGAGAAGCCAGGAGTTCAAACTTATTATTGCCTTTATTGAGGTAAATCTGATGCCGGTTGCCGCTGATCAGAAGGTCCAATAACCCATCATTATCGAAATCAATCCAGGCAGCCTGGACACCAACTGCAGTATAGTTTATCCCGCTGGCATTGGTTACATCCGTAAAGATGCCACTGCCATTGTTAATCAAAAGCTGACAATTGGCAGAATGATTCATCAGGAAAATATCCTGGTCGCCATCATTGTCGCTGTCCCCTGTAACTGCAACCCAGGATTGTAAGCCAATAGCCAGTCCTGCCGGGGCTGCAGCTTCGTAATAACCATTCTGTCCGTTATTGAGGTAAAGGGTGTTGACCCGCCTGGGATCAGTAGGATCGTTTACCCCGCCTTTACATTTTGCCACGTAGAGATCAAGGTCACCATCCCGGTCAAAATCAGACCACACGCTTCCATAATTGCCGGAATTGTCGGAAGCAGGGATGGTATTAAAATTTATCCAGGATACTGGGTTGCCCGAAAATTTTCCGCCTTGATTGGCCCAGATTTTATTTTCACCCAGATCATTACACAAGAAAAAATCCAACCAGCCATCATTATTAATATCAACCAGGTTACTTGCCTGGGAATACGCCTGTGCAGATCCCGGTAAAGTCTCCTTGATGTAGTTAATAGAATCACCGGTTTTGAGCGAATAATAGACAGAGCCCGGGGATTCATTAGCAGCAAAGACCATATCATTGTATCCGTCCTGGTTGATATCCCCAATAGCGAGGCTCCATTGCTCCAATTCGCTGACTGTCCCGAAGAAACGCAGCCTGAAGGGTTGACCCGGTGCGGTTTGATAAGCTATGGAAAGGTTTTTAGACGATTCCAACCTTACGATATCATCCTTACCATCTCCATTCATATCCGAGATGCCTAATACCGATCCGCTAAAATGTTCAGCATGGCTGATCAGTTGTGGCGATGATGTAAAATTGATTTGACTTAAAATTATACCCGGAAGAAAACTACAGATCCATACACCCAATCTCATTTTTTCTTTTTCTTATTTGAGAATACCGATTTTATTCGTTTACTAATCCGTTTGCCCTCCTTTTTGTTGATAAATACATACCTAACAGATAAACCCTTCAGGGTATCAAACGCATTAGAATTTGTGCTAATATATAGAATTGGGGTATAATCCCAGCTTAAATTTATTTTACCCACTGTAAATTCAAGGCCAACCTGCACAGGAACACCGATTTTCCTGCGTTGGCTGGCATATTCGTGATTTTCATAAAACCAATTTATACTTAATCCGGCTCCATAAAACAAGTTAAAATTCCTGGTGAGAATCGGTTGATGTTTGTCTACTAGAAAGGACAAACCAAGATTGGTTTTGGCGTTGTCCTCCGTTGCCAAAATCATCTCCACGGTCGTCTTTTTCATAATAAACTGTTTAAGCGTAAGTCCATAATCTGAACCCAACCGGAGTCCCCCTGTGGTAAAGTAGGTCTGGGCATGTCCGATAGAAATAAATAGCAAAAACCCTAGCGGGCAAAGGCAAAATTTGTAATACATATAGGACTAATTTCAGAGTATCTGACGTAAAACAATGAATTCTATTGCCAAGGGAAACTTAATTTTTTCATTTTGTAATAAATAACTTTAACGGATGTATTCGAGGTTGATGTTCACAGCCAGAGCCTGGTTAGATTATTTTAGTTCAGCCAGGACGATTCACCAGGTCGATTCTCCATTTATCTTTGAATTTTGCCGGGAGGTTCTGGAAAAAAGAGAGCCCCTGATACCATCTAAAACCATTGAAAGGTTAAGAAAGGAATTATTAACCGACACCGCAATATTAAACCGCGTTGATCTGGGTGCAGGTTCCGTCACTGGGCACCAATCCAAGATTAGTGTTAGTCAATTTATACGCCAATGTTCTGTCAAGGCCGCTCATGGAAAATTATTGAACCGGATCGCCCGGTTTTGTCAGCCTTCTGTGATCCTTGAATTGGGCACCGCTGGGGGCATTTCCGGTGCCTATTGGTTATCGGGCCAGCCACAGATCATCCTCAAGACTATAGAAGGTGATCCGGCAGTCGCTGCTTTGGCCAGGAGTAATTTCAAACGTTTGGGTTTGTCTTCCGCTGAACTTTTTGAAGGCAAATTTGATACCGTACTCCCTTCCCTACTGGAACGACTCAAGACCGTTGACCTGGTATTCATCGATGGCCACCATACCGGCGAGGCTTTGAAACGGTATATTAAAATGGTCAATCCGTATCTGAATCCGAAGAAGGGTTTGATGGTGCTGGATGATATTTATTGGAACCAGGATATGGCCCGCGCCTGGGGTGAAATAAAATTACAATCCGACTGGCCCTTACGGATCGACTTATTTCAGTTTGGGTTATTAATAAAAAACCCTGATTTGTTTCATCAGGAACATATTTCTCTAATAGCATCCCGGTACAAACCGTGGAGACTGGGTTTATTCCGCTAATTTCTTTTAAACCCAATCGCACTGCGTCTGAACTGAAGCTGATCCGCTTTGAGTTTAAAACTCTCCAGGTCTTCCAGTTCAATCCGGTGAAGATCATCGGTAGTGGACGTATCCGTTAATTTTGCTATTCGAAGGGAATGATATTGGATCGCTTCGAGTACCACCGACCTTACGGTTCGTGCATTTCCAAAATACCGGTCGCGATACTGGAATAAAAATCTAAAGTATTGATTGAGGTAATTTTCGGCTGCATTACTCAGGGAGAGGCCTTGTTCGAGGAACATTTTTTTGCTGATTTCGATCAGATCTTCCGGTTGAAAATCATCAAAACGCAAGGTCTTATCAAATCTCGAGCTCAATCCCGGATTTGCTTTGATAAAATCTTCCATATTGTCCGGATAACCGGCTACAAAAACAAAAAAGCTGCCCCGTTGATCTTCCATCCTTTTCAACAAGGTTTGTATAACCTCGTTGCCATAGTCGACCCCGTTTGTTTTGATGGAATGAAGTGAATACGCTTCATCTATAAACAATACACCACCGATAGCCTCATCGATTTTTTCAGTGGCTTTCAATGCCGATTGCCCTACATATCCGGCTACGAGACCCTGGCGGTCGGTTTCTACCATGTGCCCTCTTTCGAGTATGCCCAGTGCTTTATATATTTTTGCCAATATCCTCGCTACAGTCGTTTTTCCTGTGCCCGGATTACCAATGAGAATGGTATGCAAATAAAAATGCCTCAGTACATCACGGCCAACCCGGTGATGGTATTTGACGATATCGACGAGCTCGTGAATTTGTTTTTTTATCAGGGTCATACCAATCAGGGAATCCAACTCGACCATGGAAACCTTCAGGAGTTTTTCATCGACCGGTATACTGGCTGTTTTTCTGATTCCGGCTTCCAGGATTTGGTCAACATCCTCAATCAGGATTTCAGCTAGTTCGGATTCTTCGTATTGATCGGGCGATTTCCCGGCTATCCTCATAATACGAAGGCCAAGATTTATTTTTGCTTTTTCAATGAGGTCATAGACATACCGTGCATTTCCGAATGCCCGGTCGCGGTTGCGATAGGCTTCCAGGATATATTCGTTCACCTTGTGTAAGGCGGCTTCGGATAAACTGACCTCTTTTTTTTCACAAGCAACCAGGGCAATTTTCTCCAACTCCTCAGGGGTGTAGTCTGTAAATTCATAATACAGTTTAAATCTGGATTTGAGGCCCGGGTTTGAATCCAGGAAATATTTCATTTCCTTAGGATAACCCGCGACAATGACTACCATATCACCTGGTCCGTTGGACATTTCCTTCACCAAAATCTCAATGACTTCCCGGCCAAAATCTTTGCTGTCATCGTTGGAGCGGGCTAATGCATAGGCTTCATCAATAAATAACACCCCTCCCCTGGCTTTTTCTATGGCATCCCTGACTTTAGGGGCAGTTTGCCCGATGTATTCCCCGACCAGATCAACCCGGTCGACCAGGTGCACATGTCCTTTGGACAACAAGCCCATTTTATGATAAAGGTTGCCCATCATATGAGCTACTGTGGTTTTTCCGGTGCCCGGATTACCGATAAATACGGAATGGACATTGATTTCATCCTGTTCCTTAAAGCCGTGTTGTTTTCTTAACTGGACAAACTGCAGGTATTTAGCATGGTTTTGTACCTGCTTTTTAATTTGAGCGAGGCCGACAAGATGATCCAGATTGCCCATCAATTGTTCCAGGTTGAGTTCGTCGTCCTGTTCGAGGTTTAAAAACCCCGGAATTACCTGATTAGGCAGGAAAACGGGGATATTACCCGGTTCGGCATGATCGCGAAAATCTATCGAGGCAGAAGCGATCATACAATCCATAAAGATGAGCTCCATATAGAGTTTGCCTTTTTTCCACATTCCCTTCGCAGGCATTCCGCACGAAGCGGCGAAGTGGACGATATCTTCCTCTTTCCGGATACTTTTTAATTTAACTACCTGTGCTTTGAGCTCGCGGGTTTCATTGTAAAACCTGAAAAACAATTCACATTGCCAGTGATGGGAACGGTTTTTATTTTTGAGTTGTAGTTCAAGGTGCAGGAGCCTTGTTTCCGCGGCGGAGAAATTTTTTAAATAGATGCGGTCATCCTGGCTGATGTCGTCTTCATTACCTTCATAAAACCGCAAAGATTTGACTTCGAAATAAGGGTTTTGAATGCGGGTCATGGTTTCACCGGCATCTTCAATGTAAAAATATTTACTGCCGACTTTTTCCTCCTGTATCCACGCTTCCCAATAATAGGTGCCTTTTTTCCAAAACGCCCCTTCTTTTTTATTTCCCCAGCCTTCCTGCAAGATGATCAGGGGTTCGTATTTGCTGATCTGTTTTTTAAATTCCAAACTGCACAATTCCTGCTTATTATTGGACAGGGAGAAACACTTTAAATGAATGACTGCTTCCCAGCTTTCCTGGTCAAACATTTTGTTATAGAGCGCCAATTCAACGTATACAAAAGTAGTCTCCTGACGGTCAAATACCTGCCGGTATTTGAACTTCTGATCGGCCAACCACTCGGTAGAACTGTATATCTTAAGTTCTTTGAACTTGTAATTGGCTTCTGTAGCTTGAGGAATATAGTCTTCCATACCGTTGTTAAGTCAAATTGCGTTATTTTACCCAATATTCCAAAAAATATTTTTTTTTAAACTATTGCCCTATTCTGCTGGTTATAGCAATTGATATTTAATTTTGTCTGTACATGTCAAAAATTTTATTTCGGTTTGAGGATTCCCGATTAACACCACTTTTAATTGACCAGGCTGTCAAGGGCTACAGTGTTCTCGAAATTGCCGAGGACCAGAATATACATCTGAATCACAATTGCGGAGGAGTATGTGCTTGCAGTACCTGTCATGTATACATTGAAAAAGGAATGGACTTCCTCGAAGCGTTAACCGATAAAGAAGAAGATTTTATAGACCGGGCCAGAAATCCTAAACTGGAATCCAGGCTGGCTTGTCAATGCATCGTGCTCGATGAAATGGCAGACCTGGAAATAACTATACCCGATCAGTCCCAGATTATAGGGCACGATCATTAATTATTAAATTTATCAATCAATTTCACGACACATGCCTGTTAATAATTTAGAAGATCTGCCTATTTATTGGAAAGACCATGAAGACATTGCCATGAAATTGTATGAACGTTTTGGTGATGATTTTGATGAAAAAAAAATATACCGTATCCGATTTACGGAATTGATGGAATGGGTCATGGAGGTCCCTTACTTTTCCAGTAAAAAAGAGGAATGCACCGAAGCGCACCTTGAGCAGATCCAGGCCAAATGGGTATACGAATGGCGCGACAACAACAAATAATATCCAACGATGTCTACTCCATTATATGCAGCCCTAAAAAAAATCAGCGCATTTGTATTCGATATCGATGGAGTAATGACCGATGGGAGCCTGCTGATCACCGATGAAGGAAAACTACTGCGGACATTTCATATCCGGGATGGTTATGCGTTGCGAAGGATAATTCCAACCGGATTTCACCTTGCGGTGATCTCCGGGGGCCGATCGGATGGTGTGGTAAAAAGATTGCTGGATCTCGGGGTCAGCGATATTTTTATGGATGCGCAGGATAAAGAAACGGTGTTACTGGAATGGATGCGTATCAACAGTATTCCGGCTTCCAACCTGGCTTATATGGGCGACGATCTGCTGGATATTCCGGCCATGCAACATGCTGCCCTCAAAGCATGTCCGGCCGATGCGGCGCAAGAAGTCAAAACGATCGCAAACTATATATCCCCCCTGAATGGCGGCAAAGGTTGTGTTCGTGACCTCATTGAATTGGTGCTCAAAGTCCAAAATCAGTGGTAAATTCATTTTGTGATAAATCGGTGTATCCAGTTTATAAAACTCATCCGGTTTCCCAATCTGGTGATTACCGCGCTAGCCCTGTGGATGCATTGGTATTTTCTCCTGAAACTTCCTTTAAACCAACAGGGGTGGCAGGTTGATTTTAATATGTCCAGCCTGTTGTTATTGTGTATCGCTTTTGCTATGGTGATGGGATCGGGATTTATTATCAATGATATCTATGATATGGAGATCGATGCCATTAATAAGGGCACTAAACAAATTGTTGGACAGCATTTCAGTGTGCATCAAGCCTGGGCATCCTTCTGGACATTGCTCATCATTGCGGCTACTATTTCATTGTCCCTGGCCTACCGGTTTGATAAATTAAAATTCATCTGGATCTATCCCGTAGCGGCAGGATTACTAATCATCTATTCCATCTGGCTAAAAAAAACAACGTTGATCGGCAACTTACTGATTGCTGCTTTATGCGGAGCAGTCTTATTGATTCCCCTCATTGCTGAATCAACGAGTGTATTCAGATTGCCCATGGCATTCAAACAAGTGGTCTATAAAAATTTTACTATTTGCTGCGTCGTAGCCGGGTTACTCACCCTCAGCCGGGAAATTGTCAAGGATATTGAAGATGTGCCAGGGGATCAAGCGGCCGGTGCAATGACCTTACCCATTCGAAAGGGATTAGTTTTTTCTAAAAATGTGGTTTATCTGCTGCTGACTATTATCCTGGTTTTGATATTCGGGTGGGTTGGCCTTAATCCCCCTTTAAGCATTTCTCTTGGTGGTGTGCTTTTGGGGTTCATTTTGCCGCTGATGTATGTGATCTATTCAATTTATAGAGCCCGGCAATTCAAAGAATTCCACAGAATCTCTACTTATCTAAAACTAACCATGGTCTCCGGTATGATCCTATTGCCCTTGCTTTTATATTACCAGTATGCATGGAATGGTTGAAAAAATATAAAATTGTACTTGCTTCTGAATCTCCCCGGCGACATGAATTGTTGCGGCAGGCAGGCATATCTTTTGAAATAAAGGCCGCATCGATTGATGAAGAAGCCTATCCTTCATGGATCCAGCCCAGGTCCGTACCCGAATACCTGGCTAAATTAAAAGCTCAGACTGTCTATGAAATGATACCAAATCAGGATGACCTGATCGTTATTGCCGCCGATTGCCTGGTTTTCCTCGGAGATCAATTGTTTAGCAAACCCAGGCACCGTCAGGAAGCTTTTACTATGCTTTATGCCCTGGCAGGGCAGACCCATCAGGTCATCAGTGGGTTATGTATATATTCCACAAAAAGTATCCTCACCACTTCTGTATCTACGGAGGTTGAATTTAATCCCATGACCGCAGATGAAATCTACTATTATATCGATCACTACCCTCCTTACGATAAAGCAGGTGCCTATGGAATACAAGACTGGATCGGCCTTTGTGTAGTAAAAAAACTGAATGGATCCTATACCAATATAATGGGTTTGCCCATGGAGGCATTGTATACTTTATTGGTAGCTAATTTTAAAAACTGATCAGGGGCGGATAAAATCAATCACCGCTTTGATTGCATCGCTGACCATTTCAAATTCTGGCAACAACACCATGTCCCTGGAAACATCGATCAGCTTGTCGGAAGCTAAAACGCCTGTCTCAGTTACTGAAGGACAGAAATTGATATAAAAAAAAACAAGCATACTGGATAACAACAGTAATATCAAAAGCAAATTGGAAGTACGCTTTTTCATTTCGCAAATATAACCAATTTAGTTAAATAATCAAAAATTGTTTCACAAACTGGTGGCTGTCAGTACCCCATTCTCCAGAAGCACCTGCCGGCCTGTAAATTGCCTGACCACCTCAGCCTGGTGCGAAATAAATAAAACAGCCATCTGAGTCTTTTTTTGATGGAGGACAAGCATGTCCAATATCTGTTTTTGTAAGGGTAAATCCAGCGCATTTACCGATTCATCCATAATCAGAATTTCGGGATTCACTGCCAATGCCCTGGCCAGGGCAAAGCGTTGCCTCAATCCTCCGGATAATGAAATGGCTTTTTTATCCAAAACCGAACTATCTAATTGAGCTAAGGCCAGCATGGCGGAAACCGTCACCGTATTCCGTCCGGCTTTAAGGGCCTCCTCCAACAAATATCGACAGGGAAGCTGTGGGTTTAAGGAACTGAAAGCATCCTGGAAAAGGTAAATAATTTCTCTGTTCAGGCCGCTTCCGGGGTAAACTGGCTGGGACTTATAAAATAGTTCGCCCTGGTCCCAGTTTTCAATCCCAGCTATTATTTTGGCCAAAGTGGACTTGCCTCCTCCGGATGGACCCACCAATCCCAGGATTTCACCTTTGACCAAGGTCATAGAAACATCTTTCAATACGCTATGGCCCCATCTAGCCCGTCCAAAAAGTCTGTTATCCGATGGCATATAGGATTTGTTTACCTTGATTAATTTGAGAATTTCAATTCCCGGGTCTGATCGTTTCTTTTTATGCTCCAGGGTAAGCACATTTAATGGAAAATCCCGGACCGAGTCATAAAACTTTAACTTACCTTGTTCTACTACCCAAATCCGGTCACAATATTGTCTGGCTTCGGATTCGTCATGGGTAACCCACAACAACGAAAAGCCCAACTCTTTTTTTAGGTCTACTAATAATTTCAGGATTAGCCGGGCATTGTGGGGATCCAGGGAAGCGGTTATTTCATCCGCTACGACTATGCGTGGGTTTCGGATCAGACAAGCCAGGATCGCTAAACGCTGGAGTTGTCCTCCGGAAAGTTGGTGCGGATAACTGGTCATTATCCGATCATAATCCTCCAGGCCAAGCTTTAAAAACCAGCCTTTTATGACGGTGGAGTCAAGCTGCTGAGGGTTATCAAGGAGGGCGATTTGATTTCCTGTTTTTAAAGTAGGATTAAAATAGGAGGAAGGTTCCTGAAAGATATAACCTATCTCCGATTTTCTAAAAGAATTCAACCGTGTTTTATCGTTTAAATCCCAAACGCCCCCCTTGGCATCAATGTATCCG
>Ga0163153_10002598_pt1 | contig 25821 bp, 20 predicted proteins | sample OliLakLV19MP6IB1_FD_148629 | JGI IMG/M metagenome (GOLD analysis project Ga0163153, IMG submission 148629) | Freshwater microbial mat bacterial communities from Lake Vanda, McMurdo Dry Valleys, Antarctica - Oligotrophic Lake LV.19.MP6.IB-1 | ecosystem: Environmental > Aquatic > Freshwater >...
CGGTATGGCCATTGCAGGCCCCAACTCGCGTGAGCTGTTATCGCGTATTACACGCGATGATGTTTCTGCAGAAAAATTGCACTTCTGTGACTTTCGTAAGACGACCGTAGCTGGCGTGCCGGCATTGCTAGTTCGGATTTCTTTCTCTGGAGAACTTGGTTACGAAATATATTGTGCACCGCAATATCATTTGAAGCTGTTTGAAAAGATCGAAGAGGCCGGTAGTGATCTCGGGCTGAAGCTTTATGGTGCCAGGGCATTAATGTCTCTGCGGTTAGAGAAGAGTTGGGGCGTATGGACGCTGGAGTACCGGCCTGAATTCACCGCAGATGAGTCGGGTCTCGATGCCTTTGTGGCTATGGGAAAGGCGACCGATTTCATTGGTAAGGATGCCATTCATCGGGCGCGCGATGAAGGTGTTTCAAAGAAGCTGGTTACAATGGTAATGGACGCAGGTGATGTCGATTGTGTTCAGGATGAAGCGGTATTCCACAATGGCGAGTGCGTAGGATATGTTACCTCCGGAGGCTATGCCCATTACTGCCAGAAGAGTGTCGCCATGGCTTACTTGCCCATAGCGTTGGCCGAAAGCGATGAACAATTCCAGATTGAAATTTTGGGTGAACTTAGATCAGCGCGTTTGCAGGCAGAGCCGCTTCACGATCCGTCGGGCTCAAGAATGCGTGGTTGACAACAACCGATGATGGTTCACATTTTGTTAACAGCAAAACTCAAAAATTGATGTCATGTCCCTGCGCAAGTCCACCACCAGGAAAAACTAATCTATTTTATGGCTTGGCGTACCATAAGAGATCCGAATCCCTCAACGAACTGGCTAAAACCTGTTAGTTCGTGTTGGAAATTCTGCCAATCCAGCGCCAGATTCATCGAGCCGGAAAACAGCGCCTTCGAGTTCTGAGCATTTGTTGATGGGCACACCGTCGCTTGCACTGGTAACGAAAATTGACCTGAAGTTGCTGCCGCCAAAAGTAAGGGACGAAGTACGCTGAGCGGGCAATGGAATGCTTTGTAGTATATCGCCGTCCGGCGTCAGACAAATGATTTGAGCGCCATCCCACAAAGCGATCCACACGTTATCTTGTTGGTCGACAGTTAATCCATCGGGCACGAGATTGTCGTTACCTTGGTACAGGCAACGCCTGTTTGAAATACTGCAGTCGGCAACATCAAAATCAAACGCCGAGACACTCCGCCTGCCCGAATCCGAGAAAAATAACTGCTTATGATCGATGGAAAAGCCCAGGCCGTTGGGTTCCTGCACATCATTCAAAAGAATTTTTGATTGAAAATTTCTATCAATGGCGTATAAGCGCCCAAGGCGATTTCCAACCGGTTGCGTTCCAGCGAGGATGCGGCCTGCGGGATCTGCAATGACATCATTAAACGTACCATTCTTTTCGTCCGACAAGCCGTTGAACACGAGCCGGATTGAATCGTCACTCCTCAACCGGGAGATGGCGCCTCGGTCATGAAACAACAGGATGGACCCGTCTTCCTCCCATGTCATGGCGGTCGTTATACGTTCACATGAGATGGTGCGAATACAGGTCAGGTCGGAATCAAACACATGAATCTTGCGGGCAAAGACATCCGTCACATACAACTGCTGCAGCCTAGGGTGCCATAGTGGTCCTTCGCCAAGCGCGCACCGAATGCTTGAGCTGGTTACACTCACCGTCATTTGAAGAATAAGGGAGAGAAATAGGTGAAGACTATGCCGGTGGTGATCAGATAAAACAGCCACCAAAATAAGACGCCTGTGAAAAATTTGCTGCCAAATCCGCTGCGAACATAAGGGCTGTTCAAGCGAAACGTCAAGGCATCGGTGACTTTCTCGGTGTCTGGGGCCAAGCCGAACAGCGACCCGACTATGCCGGCTATCAGGCTCACCACCAGGATCAGGCCTGCTTGATTGAGAATTGGGGTGGCCCAGCGAGGAAAGTCGTCAAATAATGGCGGAGCTACCTTCAAAAAAATCGCGAATGCGAATCCAAAGACCAACGCCATCATCGCGCCTTTTGAGTTTGCCCTTTTCCAAAGCGCGCCGAGAAGGAAAACTGCTGCAAAGGGTGAAGCGAAGAAGGCGTTCAGCGATTGCATGTAGTAGAAAATGCTCATGTTCAATGAATTGATCAGAATGCCCAGGCCTATTGCAATGACCAATGTGACGCAAGAAGTCCAGATTCCCACTCTGACCAAGTCCAAATCTGTTGCTTGGCGGTTGATGCGTTCGCGGTAGAGGTCAAGTGTATAAATGGTTGCCGTTGAATTCAAAACCGAGTTGATCGTTGACTGAATGGTTCCAAATAACGCAGCGAGAAGAAGGCCGCGTAAGCCTATGGGCATCAGCTCATGTATCATCTCGATATACGAGCGATCCGCCGCTTTCTGCGTGTCGCCCCAGTCTTGCAGGAGGATTTCTGGGTGCAGGGCAAAAAGTATCAGGCCGGGTACGATAATGAGAAACGGAATGAAAATATAAAGAATGCCGGAGAAAACAATCCCCAATCGCGCATGATAAGCATCTTTTGCGCCAAGCACACGCTGGATGACGAATTGATTCATGACGTTGTACCAGATGCCAATCGAAAATGAGCTCAGGAACATCCCCAGCGTTGGAGCGGCAATGTGATCGTTGGGCTGAAATACCGACAAGCGGTTATAGTGCTCGGCTGAGGTGATAATGTTCTGATGCTTCGCGACTGCTTCATGCCAGAGCCCACTCGTAGCCTGATTGGCCTCTAACATCACCTTGAACCCGTCGATCAGCGATTCTGTTGAAAGCGCATGCAGTCCAACTACAACGACCAATGAGCCTCCGACCAGTATGATCACCACAGTGAATAGATCTGTCCAGGCGACTGAAGAAAGCCCGCCATAAATTGCCCATATCCCGGACAGTAGTCCTATTGTCACGACTGAAACAGAGATCGGCCAACCGAATAAAGACTCTAGTGCCAGCCCGCCTGTATACAATACGGCGGCCATGAAGTTGAATACGTTCAATAGGATAGTAATCAGCGCGAATATCAACCTGAATCTCTTGTCGAATCGTTTTTCGAGATACTGGGGGATGGTAAATACGCGGGATGCGAGCAGGAATGGCACCCAAAGAAAAATAAGCAGCGTGATATCGGTGACCAATGCCCAGGTCCACATTCCGATACTGACACCGAATATCAATGCCCAGCCGACCATTCCGACGAAGTGCTCGGTACTGACTACAGAGGCTACAAGCGACCCGCCAACTACGTACCAGGGCAACTTATTGCCTGCTAGAAAATAGTCATTGCTGCTGTTACGTTCCCCTCGGCCCGCGCGGAAGCCGATGACAGACAAAATAATGAAAAAGAGTGCGAAGGCGACATAGTCAACCTCATCAAGACTGAAACCATTCATTGCCCTCACCAGTCACTTTGAAAAGCCCCCTTGGCACCTTCCTCACCACATTAGAGGCGGCGCGGTGAGCTGTTCAGGCCTAGAGCTTATATGTAACGTTACATATTAAGGTATCATAAATATTCAAAGGAGTGCCACGAGTTTCATTGAATATGATGTCGATCCGACACTGCATCACAGTAGCGGATATTGGTTCTTTTTGGATACTGCACATTAATGTTTCACTTGCTCCAGATCCTGGGGTTTTATAAATGGCAAGTGTCACAAAATACCGCTAGATGTATGGAAAAATCGACCCTCGATGATGCATGATGGCGAAGTCACACTGCGCTTGAATCTACGTGGAGGGCCTTCATCATATTTGGCAATGTAAAACTTATGGGACGATTGGCAGGAAAAGTAGCCTTTGTGACAGGATCCGGATCAGGAATCGGGGAGGCGGTCGCATTGCGTTTTGCAGAAGAAGGTGCGGCGGTGATTTGCCTTGACATCAATGAAAGTTCTGCTCTGCGCGTTGCAGAAACCATTTCAGGGAATTCGGGCAAGGCCATCGCTGTCGGTTGTGACGTCGGCGACATTCAATCCATGACAAAAATCAGAGAAACGGTACTGTCGGGCTTTGGGGGGGTGGACATTGTTGTAAACAACGCGGGCGTCGGTGTGGCGGGATCCATCGGTACTCTGAATAGAGAAGACTGGCAGCGCGGGATAGATGTAAACCTGTCCGGTGCCTATAACGTAACAAAAGTTTTTTGGCAACACTTTGTAGACCGGCGCCGGGGCGTTGTTATTAATACATCATCCGTTATGGGAATAACCGGTGACGCCAAAAGTATAGGGTATTGCACCGCGAAAGCGGGATTGATCGCCTTCACAAAATGTCTGGCTATTGATGGTGCGCCGCACGGAATACGAGCGAATTGCGTGTGCCCTGGATTCGTTGACACGCCAGCAATGCAGCAGGAACTAAAAAGCATGGGTAATGGGTCGCAAGCTCTTAGGATGATTGAAAAGCAACTCCCCGTAGGCCGTATGGCTCGCAGCCAGGAAATCGCGAATGGATTCCTATTCCTCGCCTCAGATGATGCATCCTACGTAACCGGCGCCACATTGATAATGGACGGCGGATCAACAATTGGTTATCGGGGCAGCATCATGCTTTCAGATTTGGAAGGCGAGTAAAGTCCGCCCCGACCACAGACAGTCTGACGTGCTGTTTGCTTTGAAAAGACGGGCCGGTTTGATGGCTTACCTTGGCAACTCAAGATGGTAAAAAAAGCTCTAAAGGTGCTTTAGAACCTTCCGAGTAGTCTGCAGCGTTTTATCAATGTCTTCATTGGAATGTGAATAGGAGATGGAGCCCTGTTTGCAAGCCAGAGGAATGTGATAGATGCCTTTGTCGATCAGGGCCTTTCGATACCTGAGGTCCAGCTCGAAATCATGGTGCTGGAGGACATCGTGCCAGTCGCGCGGTGGCGTGCCCGAGTCGCTGAAGTAAACACAAAAAGCGGACTCGTTGTTGACCAGGACTGCTGGGATACCGGCCTCGGCAAACAGTTGCTTCAGCCCGTCATAGAGCCGGGTACTCGTTCCCCGGATCGAGGCATAGACCTCGGGGTCTTTGAGTATCTTCAGAGTGGCGATGCTGGCAGCGCAAGCGATGGGGTGGGCGTTATAGGTGCCGGCAATCAAGACCTTTTTCTCCGGCAACGGAGAATCAAACAAATCCATGATGTCACGTCGTCCGCCAATCACGCCCAGGGGATAACCATTGGCAATGGCTTTGCCGAATATCGACAGATGCGGGCTGACTCCAGCCACGCTCTGATAGCCGCCCAGTGCGGTACGAAAGCCGGTTTTCACTTCGTCCAGGACACATAAAGCGCCATAGCGCTCGCATAAATCAATCAGGCCGGCGAGATAGCCCTCGTGTGGCAGCACAATACCAATGTTCTGTAAGGCCGGTTCGGTGAGGACGCATGCAATCGGATATTTTTTGAGAATATATTCCACCGATTCAAGGTCATTGAAATTGACCACGTGGACATGCGACTGAAGTTCCAGGGAAATGCCAGCGGAGGCAGGCAGGAAGGGATACTGTCCGGCGCGGATGCGCGGGCCAATCACATCTTTGCCCGGCATGACCGAGCGCGCCACTTCGCTGTGCCAGCCGTTGTATCCGCCCAGCATGACGATGATGTCTTCCCTACCCGTGTGCGCTTGCGACAGACGAATTGCCAGAGACACCGCTTCGCTGCCGGTATTGGTAATCTGAATCGAATCTACCGATGCCACGGCGGCACAAACCATTTGCGCCAGCTCAACCTCCCACAGGGTGGGGCCGCTGCCCATCAGCGACCAGTGGTCATCAAGCGACTTTTTCACTGCGTCATTGATGCGCGGAAAGTTGTGGCCGAGGATGTGCGGCGCGAAGGCAGCATGATAATCAATATATTCGCGACCCTGCAGGTCCCAGATTTTACTGCCCAGGCCACGGCAGAATACCCGGCATGGTGTGACTTTGCGGTTCAACGAGACCACGCCACCCGCAATGTACTTTTCGGCCAGTTCGACTACCCGGGCCTCGTCGTCGTTTGGAAACTGGGGCAAAGACGCCACGTCGAATCTCCTTGTCAATTGCATAGAATCGATGATAGATGATACATTTAACGTTATATGAGATCAAGTAAATGGTCTAACAGGGTCAGTTGCGTTTGCACCGCGAATTACAATTCTGAAACCGGAAACCATGCCTGCCAGCCTTACAGAAGGCCACGGACAAATGCTGATGCATAGTCGAGTCGTGAAGCTGAAGTCACGTAATATGATGATCGCAAATTTCCTGGTTTCGGGGTTTCCCGTTTACAATGATGGTATGCGGGCGCAATCGACGTTCACTGATCAGCTTTTGGCCGAGAGCATCAAAAAATTCGAATTCCCCCAGCTCCTCTTCCAAAATAACAGCATCCCCCCGACAACCCGGAGCGAGACGGCCCAAGCCGGGCTTCCCGATGGCGTCGGCAGGGGCGCAGGTGATACGTGAAATAACCTGTTCGAGAGGCATGCCCAGCAACAGGAACTTGGAAGCAGTATGAAGCACGTCATGCGCGGGTCCATTCACGGACCAATGATGAATATCGCTGCTGATCGTGTCCGGGTAAAGGCCGAGTTTTATCATTTTCTCGGCAACGGCAAATGAAAAGCTGCCCATTCCATGGCCGACATCAAACAATACCCCCCGTTTTTTTGCCATCAGGAATTCATCTTCGACGATTCCTTCGTCGGACATAACTGAATTGGGCGCCGGTCTGAAGCAATGCGTCAATATGTCACCGGATTGCAACAGCGCCATGATTTCCTTCAAGGATGGTGGCGGCATGTCCAGGTGGGCCATGATAGGCAGTCCAAGCTGGTCGGCTACTCCCCTGGCCAGTTCGAGCGGTTTGGTTCCGCTATTGCCGCCAGCTTCCGCGCCCACCCTGACCTTGATACCTACGATCATGTCTGCGTTGGCGGCTGCAGTTTGCAGACACTCCTTAGGATTCAGCAAGCGCAGGTCACTGCATTCTCCAAAAACATCCTCGGCGGTAAACCCGAAAATGCCTGCAAAGGCTATGTTGAGAAAAGCGAACACATTCAGCGGCGTGGGCTCTGCAATAAAGTGTCTAAACCCCTGAAAGTTTGCTGCTCCGGCACTGCCGGCGTCGACAAAGGTTGTGGTTCCACTCTTGTTGCAGACACCGCAGGCATCGACACCCAGCGATGTGCCGCCCCAATACACATGGGTGTGAATGTCGACCAGACCGGGCGTTACCAGTTTGCCTTCAGCATTGATTACAGAACGGCTTAATTCCGTTGCAATGTGATCATTGACGGCGGCAATGTTTCCGTCCTTAAACGCCACATCGCAGATCTGGTTGATGCCGGAACCCGGATCGATCACTTTACCGCCCTTGATCAAAAGGTCGTACATGAATCTAACTCCTCAGGTGTGACTTAGGGTTTACAATAAGACGAATCAAAGATGCACTGACCGCTATCGTGCCTGACAACTAAAAGAAAGTCAGAACTCCATCGACGACATCATACTGATCATTTACGACCAGCAATAACTTCCACTTATCGAACGTGGTGCACGGATGCGATACCCCAAAGCCCAGAAGATCTCCGATCTTGAGTTGGGTGCCAGGCGGAATCCTTAGAAACAGATGCTGATCGTTGATTTCTGTTACCTCAAAACGCTGAGAAATGTTGACCGGCATAGTGTGCGTGCCTGTCTGGTACCACATTTCAGCAACCGGTAAATCAACATCGTACGAGATGTCGCGTTTTCCGATGTTGACAATAGCCAGTAAGGGCTCCGGCAGTGATTGCACCCTGCCCCAAACTTGCAATGCGGATTTGGGGGGCTGGCCCAGATCAGCGATGTCGTGTGTTCGCTTGCGAATTAAGTCGAAATTGTTACATAACATTTTGGAGTCATGCGTTAAGTAGCAACCTGAACGCAGCACAACGTCGCACTTATCTCGTAGCAGTTGCACATTGGGATGTGTGGCCACCAGGTCGAAATAGATCGACCCGCCGAGACTGATTACAGGTTTATTGGAGTCAAACATGCCTTGGGCGCGGATATGTTCGAATACGTCCAAAAGGTGCAGTATGAACTGTTTGACCAGTTGGTTTGCACGCTCCGGGTCAGCATCCTCTATCACACCTTCAAATCCCTCAATGCCAGCAAGAGTGAGGAATGGTGCACATTTGCCAACACATTCGGCTACTTTCATCGCTTCGTCAAAATCGCGGCAGCCGGTACGACCGCCCATTACGCCCATCTCGAGTAAAACCGGTAATGGTCGTTTCAAGGGAAGTTCTCGGGCCTTTGCAGCCAGTTGCAAAACGTTTTCGATCGAGTCGACGAGACAGCAGAAAGAAAACGATGGATCCTTGTTCAGTTCATCGAAAACGCTTTTCATTTCCTGCGTGCCTACCAGTTGATTGGCCATCAATATCCGATCGACACCAAACCTGCGACAGACTAACATCTGTTGCACCGAAGCCACCGTGATACCCCAGGCGCCATCATCCAATTGCAGGCCGAACAATTGCGGGGCCATGGTCGTCTTTCCGTGTGGGCACAGCTTGACACCCTGTTGCTCAATGAAATGACGCATCCATTTGCTGTTGAGACTCATCTGACGTTGATTTAGCAATGCAACCGGTGCTGGCAGGTCACCCGCTAGTAGGTTCCATTGCATCGAGCGCAGTTCACGCAGGGATACGCCCTCTATTCCTGCATTTGGCATGCCTTTTGTTGTGGCGTCGAATCGCAAATCTTGCAGTTCATTCAGGTTCATACTTTTCGAATCTCCGATAAAACTCCCCGTTTCAGCACATCGTTTCGCTAGTTTCGGAGCGCGTTTGGCTTGGCACTACGGAATGCTCTCGGCGACACATTAGCGCCGGCCATTCTAATCCGCAAATTTTCCTGATTATCCCTGATCCTTTCATGCTAGTTTATTTGCAACCACAAAAAACCTGTGTGCTGAAGATCGAGTGAGGTTTATTTGATGAAAAATGAATTGATTGGGGCGTTGAAACAACGCTTGGGAAACAATGGTATTTTGCTGGGCGAGGATATCGGCGAACGCTACCACTGCGACTGGAGCGGGATAGGGTCGCAGGCTCCGCTCGCCGTTTTGAGGCCTTGTTCCACTGAAGAAGTCAGTTTCATCATGGCGTCGTGCTCCGCTGTTGGGCAAGCCGTCGTGGTGCAGGGTGGAATGACCGGCCTGTGTGGCGGTAGTACACCTCGGCCTGGCGAATTTGGAATTTCCCTTGAGCGAATGTCCGGGATTGAGGAAATCGATTCGAATGCTATGACCATGACTGTATTGGCCGGCACGCCCCTGGAGACTGTCCAGCAAAAAGCCGGCGAAGTCGGCCTGCGGTTTCCCCTTGATCTTGGTGCGCGTGGTTCGTGCACGGTGGGCGGCAATATCGCTACGAACGCCGGAGGGAACCAGGTCATCCGTTACGGCATGGCGCGCGCTCTGGTTCTTGGCCTGGAAGCCGTACTGGCGGACGGTACGGTTCTGACTTCACTCAACAAAATGCTGAAAAACAATGCAGGGTTCGATCTGAAACATTTATTTATCGGCACGGAGGGAACGCTGGGGATAGTCACCCGGGCAGTACTCAGACTGTTTCCTGTGCCTCTGACCAAATCGACCGCTCTGTGCGGATTGAATAACCTGGAGGACGGCATTCAATTACTGCACTTTCTGAACAGAAAGCTGGGTAGCGGTTTGAGCACTTTCGAAGTGATGTGGAAAGATTATGTTGAATATATACAAGAACACGTTTCTTCGGTTCGTGCACCTTTTGAAAGACACTATGCAATCAATGTCCTTACCGAGTTTGAAGGAACACACCGGGAATCAGATGCAACGCTTTTTGAAAACGTACTTGGTGAGGCGATGGAAATGGGATTGATACAAGATGCAATAATCGCCAAGTCTGAGAAAGAAGCCAGCGGTTTCTGGCGCCTGCGGGACGCCATAGGAGATGTACTGAACGCAGTTGAGGGTCTGGTGAGCTTTGACATCAGCGCGCCCATTGGCCTCATACCGAAAATGCTGTGGTCAATGACTGCAACCCTGGAAAATGCTTTCGATCATGTAACGCATCTTACATACGGCCATCTTGGTGATAGCAATATTCACCTGTCGGTTACAACCGGAAACGAAGATGATATACCTCGCATTTCGGACATCGTGTATTGCCAGGCGGGGGACTTTCAAGGCTCAATCTCTGGCGAACACGGTATTGGCGTCATGAAAAAGAAATACCTGTCAGTGTCGAAAACGCGCAGCGAGATTGAGCTGATGAGTGGATTGAAACAGCTTCTCGATCCTAAAAATATTTTAAATCCGGGACGTGTCGTGCCCGAAATGTAATGCCTAAGCCAACATATCAATATCGAGCCCGGCTTCGTCGACCAACTGGTTGGCGGACACTTCAACAGTGATGACTTCAGAGTTGTTCAAAATATAATCAATAACATAGTCTTCAAACAAGGGGGATTGGAGCTCCGCCAGAGCCGTAGGGTTCTCGAAGTAGAATTTGAGTATCTCATTTTCATGTTCCGGGTCGCGTTTGGCCTGCGCGCGCACCAGCGCTTCTATTTCGCCTTTCGGGATGTGGATATCCTGTGAGCTGCCAATTTTGAAAAGGATGATCGCAAGTAGAATTCTGCGTCTCGCGATTCGGCTGTATTGTTCGCGCAGTTCAATATCCGGCTCATCACCGAATAGGTGCTTGTGATTGCCGATTATTCTTTTTAATTCCCGGGTTCGCATTGATTCCGGCACTTCAAAAACATATTGATCGGCCAGCCAGTCCAACACCTGGCGCTTCAGGTGAAGCCGACTTACGCTTCGAAGTTGCTCGGTTACCAGGGCAAGAATGTCGGCTTGGTCGTTCGGGTCGAGGACATCATGATGACTTTGCGGGTCGGACAGGAGGGTATTCCTCACTGCATCCAGCCGAGCCTGATCCGGAGTGGCAAGCAAATGTCGCACCACAAGTCCTTCAAATGACTTCAATACGACTTCCGGAAAAATCTCCAGAGCCAGAACAAACTCGAATTCACCCGAGTCTGTCTTTGTGATGGATTCAATGACCGGTTTGCTGACGGGTTTTAAATCCTTTTCCTGTATCGTCTTTCTGGAAACGCCGATCGCAAGTTGTTCAACTATGGATTGTGTTACACGTTCGTAATAGATTCCACGAATGATTTTGTAGGGCACTTTCCCGGGACGAAAACCCTTGATATGAGAGGTTCTCTGCAATTCACTGAGCTTGTGTTTTACAGCATCCTCTACCGGCTTGCCCTCGAGCGCCAGCCGATAACGGTGAGTTGCGCCGTCAAAAGTGGTTTCAATTATTCTGTGCGCGTAGTTCAAAATTCGAAAGTCTGCTCTTTGCTCGGTTCTGGCAAAAGTCTTGTGGCCCTAATAGTATGCTGCGGTTGAGCGCGAAGTCTATTGTGCCAGTGACTTGAGTTGGAACCTCTGCCAATCTCATCACCTGGCAGAAACGTGCCCAGACACGCTTCCAACTGTATTCAACAGGGTTTTGGCAAAAACATTGTTTCATTCAGGCAAGAGTTAGATGGACGTGGCAAAATAAATTTTGTAATGTAACGTTACATAAGATTGCTGGCGACCCAGTCCCCGTTTCAAGCATGTATTCCCAGTGGTTTGGTCACGATGGAGTGTAAATATGAAGTTGCTCAGATATGGAAAAAGTGGCAGTGAGCTTCCCGGGGTCCTTGATCCTTCGGGAAAAATACGTGACCTTACGAATGAAATGTCAAGGACCGGCGCCAGCGATTTTGGATGTGACACCATTGCATCTCTGCGCAATATTGAAATAGACAGTCTTCCCGTAGTTACGGGTTCTCCGCGTATAGGCCCCTGTGTGGCGCACTGTGGGAAGTTTATTTGTATTGGCTTGAACTATATCGATCATGCGATTGAATCAGGAATGGAAGCTCCGAAAGAACCTGTGCTGTTCATGAAGGCAACCAGTGCGATTGTGGGAGCAAATGACGACATCGTGATTCCTCGAGGTGGTTCCAAGGTTGACTGGGAAGTTGAGTTGGGCGTGGTTATCGGCAAGCATGGCGCATACCTGACAGAGGAGGAAGCTAATGACCACATTGCCGGTTATTGTGTCATCAATGACTTGAGCGAAAGGGCGTTTCAATTAGAAGGTACCGGTCAGTGGGTCAAAGGAAAAAGTTGTGACAGTTTTGGGCCAATGGGTCCTTGGTTAGTAACACCGGATGAAATTAAGGACTCGCAGAATCTCGGTATCTGGCTAAATGTGAATGGAAAGACTTTTCAAAATAGCACTACCAGAAACATGATTTTTGGGGTTAAAGCCTTGGTCAGCTATGTGAGCCGGTACATGAGCCTTCAACCTGGAGATGTGATTTCTACAGGCACTCCTCCCGGCGTAGGCCTGGGCAAAAAACCGCCTGTGTATCTGCAAGAGGGTGATGAAGTTGAGCTTGGAATCGATGGTCTTGGTGTGCAGAAGCAAAGGGTTGTCGCCCCGCGGTAGGAGGCCCGTGAATTCAATGAAACCCTGCTGGGCGTGTGTGGGCTTGTTCCGATTCGCGCAATAGGGGGGACAAAACCTCATACAATGAGTGCAACTGTTTTTCATAGTGCAGCCAGCGGTTAACGGAGTTTGAATAAATCGGTTGACGCACCTGCCAGCGACTTGGCGTTTTGACGCCGCCGCCAGTCTCGTAAAAGCTGAGACACGCATCCTCCCACTCAAGCCCGCAGAAATTCAGAAGATTTTGAACTTCCGTTTCGGTGTTCTCAACAATCGACTCGTATCTGACGTTGTGTATCCTGCCTGGAAGCAGCTTTTGCCAATGTTTCATCAAACGCTGGTACTCCAAGTAGTATCGTCCCATCACGGTTAAATCATTTGCGAACTGAATTTGCTCGTTAAAGCTCGTGAAATAACATGAAAGGCAAGTGTCCATTGGGTTTCTATGGCAGTGGACGATTTTCGCATTCGGGAAAAGCACAGCTATCAGGCCAATATGAATGAAATTGAATGGTAGCTTGTCGGTAATACGTGGCGCGCTCTGTGAGATTTTCTCCAAACGTGACAGGTATCTGTCCGCCAAAGTCAGCAATTCTGATTTTCCAAAATCCCGCAATCCTTCTGGGTATGCCTGATGTGTTGTTGAAAGTTCCTGCACCTGTCTTCCGAGGTCCAGCATCATCGAAAGCTCTCCGGCCGGCGCGACTTGGGAGTGACTGGCAAGAATCTGTTCGGTCAGCGTTGTTCCAGATCGGGGCATTCCGACAATGAAAATGGGAATATTACTTGGGTTTCCGAGGTTGGATCTGGATGCAAAGTAATCCCAAGTAAAAATATCCACTAGCCTGTCCGTCGACTGAGAAAACTCGGTGCTGGTCGCAGGCCGGTTTGCGTACCACTCATCCTTGGCTTTTTTTGCGAATTTGAATGCCTCTTCATATAGACAGTGGCTGTCATAATACTGGGCCAGGGAAAAGTTGAGTTGGGCGCGGATTCCGGATTTCAAATGGTTGCCTGTGGCTACTTTTTGTGCGCGTTCCACCACGACCGGATCGAAATCGCTGTGTTTTAGTTGTAGCAGCCTTGCCAGCGCATACGGACTTTCCGGCTCCCGCCTCAAAACGGATAAATATTGCATCTTCGCCTGCTTGAATTTTCCCATTGATTCAAGGGCTTCACCGAGCTGAACCCTGGTTTTTCCGTTCTCTGGAGCCAGATCCACAGCCTTACGGTAACTCTCGACTGCTGTTGAAAGGTCGCCTAATTTGTAGCGAGTGTTTGCCAGGTCGAAATGTGCCTTTGATGCATTCGGCCGGATTTTCGTCAATCGCTCAAATAAGGGCAGGGCATCCAGTGGTTTATTGATCTTAATGAAGGCTTTGCCCATGTTATTCAGGGCATCGAGATGATTCGGATTTAGATCGAGTACTTTGCCGTACAAGCTCAGTGCATTTTCGACTTTATTGTTCTTGAGTTTGACAGTGGCGAGATCGCACAATGTGTTCGCATCATGTGGATTTATTTGTAACGATTGCTTCATGAGTTTTTCGGCTTCCTCCAATCTGCCCGTTTGCAGCATGACAAGTCCGAGATAATGCAATGCATCTGCATTACCCGGATCATGGGCAAGCAATGACCTATATATGCTGATGGCTCCGTTGAAATCACCCTGCCGCTGCATGGCGATGCCATCTGAAAGACGAGAGTTTGAAGATTTCATTTCATTGATCAATAGGACATCCAGCAGAAATCAGCGCTTGATTCAGCGCCTTGATGTTTATGTGGAGCGTCCTTGCTGGAATCTGACGGGATAATGTGTCGTCTGTTTGCTGAATGAACCCGTTTGCAGTCTTTGTATGATAAGACCTCCAGCATATTGTCCCATTTCGTAGGCTGAGGAAATGACGGTCGTCAAAGTCGGGTTGGTGTATTGCGAGCTTTCGAAGCCGTTAAAACCCGTAATCAAAATATCTTCCGGAACGCGCAAGTCGTGTTCCTGACAGTAGCGCATTGCTGCAATTCCCAAACGGTCATTAGAGCCCAGGATTGCATCAGGCTCCCCATTTTCACGGATGTAATTACGTATTGCGTCTTGCGTCGCGCTAAAGTTCTCGCGCGAACAATAGCAGGTGTCCAATTTCGCACCGCCACCATGCTCTTCCAAAGCCGCCAGGACTCCCTTTTTGCGTGCATGAATAGCTGGCCAATCCAGCAAGGGTGAAAGAAACAGTATTTTTTTAACATTTCTGGAGAGCAAGTGCGACGCTATGATGTGACCGCCTGTAAAATCATCCTGATTGATTATCGCAATATTGGGGTTGTCGAACTCCAATGTTTCCTCCAGCAATATGATCGGAATGGACCGGGCCAACAGTCCCTCGACATTTTTTCGGCGCGACGAATCAGAGCCACACTGGTTGACGCATAATGCATCGATTTCAATGCCGGAAAAAAGTCTCGTTTCCTTGATATGCGCTGGATGTATTCCCTGAATGCTGAGTGAATAATTATTGACGCTGAGGTGATTGCTCAGGCCCGCGACAATTTCGGTATTAAATGGATCTGACAGGAATGCAGCCGCTTCATCAATGATGACCATTCCAACTGAAAACTCGTGCGTGCTGCGAAGCCGCCTGCTTGTTGCATTCGGAATGTAGTTCAATGCGCCAATGGCTTTTTCCACCCGGGCACGGGTTTCATCGCCTACATATTCAAAGTGCTTATTGATCACATTTGACACGGTCATTACGGATACACTGGCGCGAGCTGCAACGTCACGTAATGTCGCCCGTTTTATTATGGGTGTTTTCTTAGAGGTCATCGTTCGTTTTAAGTTGTTATCAGTGTGGTCAGTAGATGTTTTACGGAACCTAGGTATTCGCGAGTCCTTTCAGCAACGGGTGCAAAAGTCCGTGGTCGAGTCTGAAAAGTTTCGAGGCAAATTGAGTTGCGGATTCCTAAATCTCGCGAACACGGAAAAAGTGCAAATGAATTCTCCTGAGTTGCAGATCATGGGAAAACTTAATATAGCGTCACAATTGCCCAATCCTATGATAGATGAGAAAGCCTGTTAAGGCCTTTACATTATTTTGAAGGAATTCCAAATACTTTGCTACTCTGTTGTTATGGAAGTGAAATTACTAGTAAAGCAGCTTGCTGACAATGGCCACTTTATGCCTAAGCACGCCATTGCGCAAAATTTTTCATCGTGGAGTGTCGTACAAATAATTATTCGAGTGATTTTGAAACCGATAACGTGGGCTCTCGACTGCCAGTTTGAGATCGCAGGTGTGCATGCAGCAAGAAAATATTAAAAGCCGCAAAAGCCTCGAGCTAGCGTATGACGCCGTGAGGCAGCTCATAAGTGAGGGTGATTTCAAGCGAGCTGAAATTGAACTGCTGGAAGTAATTCGGGCCTATCCGGGCGCCAGCGATGCTTACAGATTGCTGGTTAATGTTGAGCAGCGACTTGGCAAGACCGCACATGTGAAGCTTGCACTGGAGCAGCTTTGCTCCCTGGAGCCGACTAACGCCTTGCTGTGGTGCGATCTTGGGGATATCTACTATTTTCTTTGCGATTGGGACCTGGCCAGAGATGCCTACAAGCGTGCGACCGAACTGGATGCGGGAGATCGGCGTTACCTCGCGAGACTCGCCTATAGTCAGTTTGCAGGTCAGATGTTCGCGGAGATTGAGGTGACCAGAAGAGCATTGCTTGAAAACCACGCGGATTTCAGCATTACGCATCTTGTCGACGGCCATTTGTACAAGTCACAAGGAAAGCTTGCCGAGGCGGCAAAAGCCTATGAACGGGCGGTTGAAATAGATCCAGATTTCTGTGAAGCGATATTCAATCTGGTGCAGCTGAAAACCCCCGCGGCTGAAGATTCTTTCACAGCAAGAATTGAGAGACTTCTGGAAAAACCCGGCATAGGAGATGCCGACAGGGCACAACTGTATTTCGCGCTAGCACGTATTTTCGAAAATGACCGGCAATTCCGCAGGGCCTTTGAAAGCTATGGTGATGCCAATCAACGTCTGCAGCGATCCATGGCAAAGAACGGGTCGGTATACGATCCGCAACTCGCTGAGAAACAAATATCAGACATTATTGCCGCGTACCCAATCAATGACCTTCAACGCCCGATTGAGCCGCTGCAAATTGATCTTACCCCGATATTCATCGTCGGGATGCCAAGATCAGGCACGACAATGATCGAACAAATATTGGGAAGCCACCCAGGAGTGTCGGCGGGCGGTGAGATGACGTTAGCCCAGACTTGCAACAGACAGTATGTCCAGAAGAGAAAAGCGTTACAACTGGGTACCGCATCTGAATGGGATGAACAGTCTGAATCAGACTTGTTGTCGGAGATTCGGGAAAGCTATTTGGAATACCTCTTCGCACATGATCTCGATGGCGATTACGTTACGGACAAGCTGCCAGGTAATTTTGAGATCCTGGGTTTTATCAGACGTATCTTCCCCAATGCCATCATTGTCCACTGTAACCGCGATCCCGTGGCGACGTGCTGGTCCCTCTACACCTCAAATTTTGGCGAACATGACCCGTACTACACGTCCCTGGAGCATCTAACGCATTACTATGGACAGTATCGGAGACTGATGGAGTATTGGTCATCTGTTCTCCAGCCGGAAATAGTTGAAGTTAATTATGAATCTTTTGTTGCCTCACCTGATGAGGGTATCAGGCATCTGCTTTTTGCATGCGGGCTGCCTTGGGATGATCGTTGCCAACACTTTTATGCAAACCCCAGGCCAGTTATCACGGCCAGTTTCGGGCAGGTCCGGCAAGGCATTTACACAACTTCGATCAACAAGTGGCAAAACTATGAACCGTATTTGAAAGAACTCATGAAGTTGCAAACTTGATAGCTGCAGGTCATCGCCACCAGTCCGGTTCCTGGTTGGAGATCAAGTTCGTCGATAGTCCAGTATTTGAGTGGCGTAGGAGCCGCGAAAGCAAGTGCAAATCTTTTGGTTCTGGGATAGACTGGTGCAGTGTAACGTTAAACTTACATACAAAAGAATTCGAGCGTACTGCTGCGGAAATCAGAAGGCGGCAGTTTAACTGCAGCAAAGGCCGGGCGGAGCTTCAAAGGAAGTCTTCCATACTTCGTGCAGGATAAACAACTCTAGCGGAGCCCGAAATAGTTCTAAAATCTCAGACTGCATATGTTCGTATACGCAATTAACCGATCTGCTCTTGCCGCCGGAATCGTCATGATGACGATTTTTCTTCTTGTCTGCACCATCAACTTCATTCCTGGTGATCCCGCTGCTGCCATTATGGGTCCTCGGGCAACCCCCGAACTCCGTGCCATGATTGAAGCCAGGTTGGGGCTGGATAAACCACTTCTGCAACAGTATTTCCATTTTCTGGCCAACACGCTGCAGGGCGATTTGGGAACGGATATCCGATCCGAACGCCCGATCACGGCCATCATATTCGAAAATCTTCCCTATACGCTGATACTGATTGTTCTAAGCATGTTCTGGTCCGTCACGCTGGGATTGTTTCTGGGGATAGTGGCCGCGGTTCACCGCAATTCAACCGCCGACAAAATCATCGGGATACTTTCTGCTGCAACCATTTCGACGCCATCTTTTGTTGTTGCCCTGTTCGCGCTACTGCTGTTTTCAGTGAACTACAATCTGCTTCCGGCAATTGGAGCGGGTGAGCCTGGCAACATTCGAGATCAGTTGCTACACCTAATTCTGCCAGCATTTGCTTTGGGGCTGAGTTGGGTTGGATATATTGCAAGACTGCTGAGATCGTCACTGATCGAGGTGCTCCGTGAAAATTTTATCCGCACAGCCCGATCCTACGGCTTGCCTGCCTGGAAGGTGCACTATGTATATGCGCTAAAAATCGCCATTTTGCCGGTCGTTTCCATTTTGGGCGTGGGTATTGGAACGATGATATCAGGAGCTGTATTTGTGGAAATCGTCTTTGCTCGGCCTGGCCTCGGTTCCATGATTTACGAGTCCGTGGTAACGAGAAACTATCCTGTTTTGCTTGGCGGCGTGTTGACGACCACGGTTCTTTTCGTGCTCACGACACTAGCCGCCGACTTGACCAATGCCGCATTGGATCCACGCATCAGGAACGAATTGTAAATTGGTCAAGCCATTGATTGCACATCAGATTAATGCAAGACACCGGCAGCGCGCCAGGTTGGCAGATCCAGTTGTCTGGCTCAGTATTTTCCTGTTGGGTGTGCTGGCTTTGTGTGCCTTGATTGCCCTGCTCGGCCTGGTGCCCCACGATCCTTATGAGCTCAACGTATCCAATCGTTTTCAGCCCCCCAGTTGGGAGCATTGGTTGGGAACTGACAATCTGGGACGAGACACTTTCAGCCGCATCGTTTATGGAAGCCGGGTCGCACTCTATATTTCCCTTGTTGGCGTCGGCAGCGCTATGTGCCTGGGGTTGCTGATCGGCACGATCGCAGGTTATGGGCCGCGCTGGCTGGATAACGCCATCTTGTTTGTGCTCGATTCAGCGCGAACATTTCCAACGATTTTACTGGCGATGATTATCGTTACGATCAGCGGCCCGAGCATCAACACCATCGTGGCGATCGTCATTGTCAGCACTCTGTCCGGCTATGTTCGACTGGTGCGGACACAGACACTTTCTCTCAAGAATCGTGTTTTCATTCAAGCCGAGCGCAGTCTGGGGGCGGGGCCGATCAGAATTGTGAGTCAGCATGTGATACCCAATATTTTGTCTCCTTTGCTGATCATCGCCTGCATGGATATACCAACTGTAATCACTTTGGAAGCCGGGCTGAGTTTCCTGGGACTGGGTATTCGCCCTCCCACAGCAAGTTGGGGCACGACATTGCAGGACGGCTATGCCTTCATCCGTAACACGCCCTGGCTGCTCGTAGCAGCGAGTTTGCCGCTGATCTCTGCCACCTTGGGGTTCACCTTCCTTGGCGAGGCCTTGCGCGATTGGCTGGATCCCAATCTGGTGAACAAATAAGCCGATGCTTGCGAATAATCTGGACATTGAAGGCCTCAGCATAAGCTTTAGTAATGAAGGTGAAGAACTCATGGCCTTGCGGCAAGTATCGCTCAGTGTCCCAAGGCACTCCATAGTGGGGATCGTTGGCGAGAGTGGTTGCGGCAAGTCGACCCTGATTTCCAGCATTTTCCGATTGCCCATGGAAAACGCCATCATCAAATGTGGACGGATTCACGTCAACGGAACGGACGTTTTGACTCTTGATGAGGAAGAGATGAATCGCTTGCGAGGTAAAGAAATCGCAATGATTTTTCAGGATCCGTTTACTGCTCTGAATCCCGTTCTGACCATTGGCAGCCAACTGATCGATATCCAGTATCGTCAAGCTATTTCAAGGAAAGAGAAGAAGCAGAACGTGATAGCAGCACTTCAACAGGTCGGAATTGACCGTGCCAGCGACCGCTTCAATCAGTACCCACACCAATTTTCAGGAGGGATGCTGCAGCGAATTTGTATCGCCATGGCCTTGTTGGTGAAGCCCACTTTGCTGGTAGCGGACGAACCTACAACGGCGCTCGATGCGACAACAGAACTGCAGATCTTGGCGTTGATCAGGGAGTTCCATCGCTCGACCGGTGCTTCTGTGCTCCTGGTTTCCCACCATCTAAGCGTCATTGCAGAGCTTTGCGATCGCGTCGTCGTGATGTATGCCGGCGAAATCGTTGAAGAAGGGCTGTCTCAGGATGTTTTTGGCGCACCGCTGCATCCCTATACCAATCTCCTGATGCAATGTGATCCAGCACGTATCAAGGAAAAAGCCCGACATTTACCTAGCATTCCCGGTACGGTTTCAAGAGTGGTAAAAACTTCGACTGAGTGCATCTTCGTTCATCGGTGCCCTCAGGCGGTGAGTCGATGTTCCGAGCTTGTTCCCGAGACTTACAGCGTCGAAGGCCGGACGGTCAAATGTCACTTGATATCCAATGAATAGCTTGCTTTCAATATCCGCTTTGAGCGTACGCTTTCCGCTCGGGCGCTCCAGTTATTCTTTGCTGCCTTGGCAGGCGGACCGATATCTTTATGCGTTAAGCAATTTATCTCTGGATATCGATGCAGGAGAAACCGTCGGTCTGATAGGACAGTCGGGGTCCGGCAAAAGCACCCTCGGACGAACCATCATGGGTTTGGAATCAGCCTATTCGGGGAGCGTCAAATTACAGGGGTTGGAGCTGATGGGGCTGTCTGAAAAAAACTACCGTTCTGTGCGCCGAAAGCTTGCCATGATATTCCAGGATCCCGTGGCTTCACTTAGTCCGCGCAAGACGGTGGGGCAGCTAGTAGCCGAACCTTTTTGCATCCATAAATCCGAATATAAGAATCTACAGCAGGAGGCTGTCCGTTTACTGAAGCTGGTTGGCCTCGATGAAAATTTCCTTTCTGCTTACCCGCATCAACTGTCGGGAGGTCAGGCACGACGTGTGGGCATCGCCCGCGCTTTGGCCCTGGATCCTGCAATCATCATTGCCGATGAGCCTACGGCAGGTCTGGACGTGTCTGTGCAGGGTGAAATCATCAATTTGATGAATCGCTTGCAGGAAGAATTGAATATTGCCTATCTTTTCATCACGCACAATCTTTCTGTAGCGCGGCACGTATGCGATCGCCTGGCCATCCTGTATGCCGGTTCCTTGGTCGAGTTGGGGCCAACGGATAAAGTACTGCGTGCGCCTGCACACCCGTATACCGAGTTGTTGCTGCGCTCCATGCCCCATGCAGATCCGATGGAAAAGCGCGAGGATATGCATCTGAATCAGGAAGAGATGTCCTACGGTGAGCCACATGCCTGCGTGTTTTATCAAAGCTGTACCTATTCCAGTAATTTGTGCCGGGATGAGATTCCAGCATATTGGGCCGCGGGCCCTGGCCATGCCAGCAAGTGCCATTTTCCGCTAGGCCAGTCAGTTGAATAAGGTACTTACCGCATGAGGATTAGCCGTCGTCAGCTGTTGCAACTCGCCGGGGCAAGTGTCCTGGCCTATGGCAGTCAGTGTCCAGCTGGCTCGCTCACCAGTTCGGTGAATGCTGAAGGCCTCTCGGTGTTGCGCATAAGGAATAATCGCAGGCTTGACAGCCTGGACCCGGGGTTTACTTTCAATCAGATCGAAGCTGCCATCATTTGCGCCATCCTACCCATGCTGGCCGATTCTGGCGCGGGGCTGGAGTCCTACAAACCTCTGGATGCGGCTTACATCGACCAGGTAGATCGCACCCACATCCGGTTTGGCTTGAGGCCGGGCTTGTTTTGGACCAACGGATTCGGGCCGGTTACGGCGAATGATGTGAAGGCTTCGTATGAACGCATTGCCAATCCGGCGAACAATTCTGCCTACTCCAGTGATTGGGCCGCGCTTGATTACATCGAGGTGATCAACGAAAGGGAAGGCGTAATCGTATTGAAAGAGCCATTTACGCCGCTGTTGTCCACCACGCTGCCTGGTCCAGCGGGTGCCATTCTGCCTGCCGCTGTGTTGCAGGGAAACGAGTCCAGGAACTTCGGAGTGGATTTGCCGGCTACTGCTGGCCCTTACAGAATAAAACAGTGGAATCCGGGCCAATCCTTCATCATGGAACGCAATCCTGACTGGAACGGTGATCGGCCGACCTTTGACGAAGTGCACCTGATACTGATCGTTGACGATAAGGCGGCCGAGATCGCCTACGATGCAGGGGAGGTCGATGCGACCAGGCTGGCGGCATCTTCGCTGGCCGAATTTGAATCACATCCAAGGCCAAATTCGACCATCATCAAAAACCCGCTGCATTCCTACTACTGGTTGGGGATGAGAGTGGACCATCCTTTGTACCGTGACATCCGTGTGCGGCGTGCTGTTCAGCAGGCAATCAATATAGAAGAGCTAGTCGAAGGTGCGTTCCTGGGCTCGGTGAAGCCAGCCACAGGGATCATCGCACCGGGGGTAATTGGTTATCGGCAAAAACAGGGTCTGCCCCCGTTTGATCCCCAGGCCGCCAAACGCTTGCTGGCCGAAGCCGGATATCCGGATGGTTTTAAAACGATCATCACGACAACCACTGAAACAGAACTGGTGGCCGCCGCAACCATAGTGGCAACGCAACTCATAAAAATAGGCATTAGGGCGGAGGTTGCGCCAGAGGAAAACAACTCGGTTATTACTCGGGCTCAGGGGCCGCTAAAGTATCGAAAGAATGACCAGATGATACTTTGGCAATATGGCGTAAATCCCGATCCGTACTGGTACATGGCGTGGTTTACGCCAGAACAGATCGGAAAGTGGAACTGGGAGCGTTGGGATAGCAAGGAGTTTGGCAAACTCGCGAGACAGGGGACATTGGAAGATGACCCACTCAAGCGTCAACTCATATACGAGCGTATGGCAGCCTTGATGGATGATTCGGGTGCCTACGTTTTCTTTGCCAATGGCCTGAATGCGGTCATTCACCGGGACTATATTCCCTACAAGGTTCGGCATAATCCGCTGCAACCGGCATTCCGTTTTATCTAAAACTAGGTCAGTTCTTCAATCACAGGTAAGGAGGTTCAGTCATGGCTCAATTCAGTTTCTCACGCCGGCAACTCATTGCCGGTTCTATGACAGCGGCAGCGGCCGGGCTGGTTACGCTACCTTTTGACGTTGCCGGTAAGTCGGAGCGCATTACAATTACGAAAATCGAACTGTTCAAGGTTGTGGTTCCATTCCAGGACGATGTGGTCAACAGCAAAGAGTACCTGACCTGGGCCGAAGATTCGCTGGAAATGGTGGATAAAACCCCTCATTTCATGCTCAAGGTGCATACAGATTCAGGCATTTTCGGAATCGGCGAAACCGCGCGTGGAATCCAGCGAAAGGACGTGCAGAAGAATGTAGATTACTTGGTGGGTAAGAATGTCCTGGATCTCAACCTTCCAAGGCTAAATCTTCCTCATGAACGATCCGGCGAAGCTTTCGAAGTAGCACTTTACGACATCGTGGGAAAGGCTGTTGGCTGGCCGGTTTACCAACTGCTGGGAGGCCTCGCTCAGGACAAAGTCGCGGTCAACTATTGGTGCGGACGCAAGAACGTTGAGGACATCAAGCGCGTTGCTGAGCGCTGCGTAGCTGGTGGATTTAAAGTGCTGAAAATGAAATCATCGTTCGGTGATCCGGTTGCTAAAACCGTTGAAGCGGTGGCAAAAGTAGCGCCGGACCTTCGGGTCAATGTCGATTTCAACACTTACTATCCCGATATGGAGAGCTTCATGCCGCTGGGCAGAGAAATGGACGATATTGGCAATATGCACACCTTTGAAGACCCAATACCCAGAGCGGATCTGTGGGGCTACTACAAACTCAGCGAGCTGTTGAAAACACCGATCACCCTAACCTTCGATCAGCCTGCGAAAATTTTTGAAGCGGCAAAGGCGCAGGCCTGCCGCTATATCAATACCTATCAACGTCCTTCACTGGCTCAATTCGTTACCAACTCAGCAGTTGCAGAGGCAGCGGGTATGCCAGTGTGGCACGGATCAGGCGTCAATCTCGGCGTACTCGACGCGTCCTTTGCCCACACTTGTGCCGCGTCGCCCAATGCGACCCTGCCCAGCGATATTCTTTCATACCTGCGTGTACATACTTTGCTGGTCAAGCCGCTGGAAATTGCTGACGGCTATGTGACGGTGCCACACGGCCCCGGCCTGGGTGTGGAAATGGATGAGGATGCTCTAAAGCGATTTGCCGTCTCGTAGTTGGCATCGATTCCTTGCATTCACTTCGCGAGGGTGGGCGGCACCAGCCGCCCGCCTACTGGGCTAGAACAGCCGTACTAGTGACGACTGTTCAGGTGCTGTAATACATTATTCACGGTCACGCGACTCACGCGCACATTGGACTCCTTGGTCACACCTGCAATATGTGGTGTCAAAATAAGGTTTGGAATTCCTTCGAATCTGGATGATTCGGATGAAGTCAGCGGCTCGCTCTCGAACACATCCAAGGCCGCTCCCAAAAGACGACCCTTTCTCAAGGCATGGAGCATCGCGGTTTCATCCACTATACCTCCCCTTGCGGCGTTGATCAGGATGGCCCCGGACTTGATCCTTTCGAGGGCTGTCGCGTCAATGAGGTGATGCGTTTCTCGGGTCAATGGCACGTGAATGCTAACTACGTCCGAGCTTTCCAGCAAAGCATTAAGGTCTAGCCTTTCGACTTCACGCCAGCATGCGGCATCGGCTGACAGGTAGGGATCATATGCGGCAACCTGCATGCCCAGGGCAGCGGCGATCCCAGCCGTTGTCCGGGCATTTGCGCCCAGGCCTATCAGTCCGAGACGTTTGCCCCGGGTTTCGCTTCCTATCATTCTTTCCCGCGGCCAGGCGCCGCGCGCGACTGCCTCGCTGTCCATGAATGCATTGCGCAGTAACATCATTGTCGCGGTGATCACATACTCGGCCACTGCCAGATCGTTGGCGCCGGTCGCGGGGTATACAGGAATGCCTCGCGCTTTGCATGCCTCAAGATCGATATTGTCCAGGCCAACGCCCAGACGACCCACCACTTCAAGTTTTGGAGCTGCAGCCAGTAATTTCACGTTAACCTGGGTTCGATTGCGCACGATGAGTGCGCGCGCATCGGCAAGCTCGGCGAGCAATTCCTCTGGTTTGTCGACCAGACCCGGGTCGAACAGTACGTTGTATCCGGACAGGTCTTGTTCAACGATGGTCTTATCCATGAATTCACTGACTACGATATCCGCCATCATTCGCTCTGGATTCAGTTGGCTGGGCTCGCAAGCGAGACAATTTCCCGATGCAGGCTAGAAGAAATCACAATTCCACTGCTCGCGCACAGATCGCGCTGATGCAATCGACGGCTTCCTGGCAGGCGCGCACCTTGCTCGTTCTCAATGGCTGAAAACAAGACTGCCATCCGATCGAAATACTGGCCTCCGGAAAGCCGAATAGGGTCAATGGCGAGCATAGTGTGCCCCAGATTGGGTGGTCCGCCTTCATCATCGAACAGCGAACTGGCTTCAAAGCCAAAATGGGCGCCGGTCAGGGCAGCAGCCAGAATCTCTACCATCAAGGCAAGCGCTGCACCTTTTACTTCTCCGATGGGTAACATCGAACCTGCGAGTGCCGCGGCGGGGTCCGTAGTGGCATGGCCTTGAGAGTCCAGTGCCAGGCCTTCGGCAATTTTCTGGCCGCTATTCTTGGCGGCAACGATTTTGCCGCGGGCGACTTTTGACAGCGCGAGATCAATGAC
>Ga0163153_10002601_pt1 | contig 25808 bp, 16 predicted proteins | sample OliLakLV19MP6IB1_FD_148629 | JGI IMG/M metagenome (GOLD analysis project Ga0163153, IMG submission 148629) | Freshwater microbial mat bacterial communities from Lake Vanda, McMurdo Dry Valleys, Antarctica - Oligotrophic Lake LV.19.MP6.IB-1 | ecosystem: Environmental > Aquatic > Freshwater >...
TTCAAAGAACTTATCTTTATAACATCAAAACGCTAGTGTCCTAATTATTGATTTAAGTCTGAAATTTATAAAGTAGAATTGGAAGTCCGTCCGGAAGAAAGATTGAAATGGAATAAAATGCCTGATCGATTGTCACACAAACCTTCTAAACGGGAGACGACCACCTCTAAAAAAATAGTACTCCAGCATAAACTGCAATTTAAGTTCAATTCCCTGGACAAAGAATTTATAAGAAAAAATTATATCAAAATCAATAATTCAAATTTAACCTCTGCCCAGGTTGCGCCCAGATAACGAACAAATTTAAACTATAAGCAAGGCGCTAACCTCACCGTTTGGAAGATTATTTCGATATCACTAATTTTTGCGCATGTTCCTGAGCCTTTAATGCCAGTTCGGTAGCCAAAAAACAATGGTCTTGCGTCATGGCCGTTTCTGTGCGGTTGACTATATCGGATATCAATTGAGCGCCGTAAGGCGGCACCACCTGGGTACAATCTACATATTGAGTTTGTTTTTTGTCTACCAGAAATAAGTGATTGCCACCGGATTTACCACCGATGTCCACATTTTTACGGATCTCAATATATCCCTCAGTGCCCAAAATAGTCAGCCTGCCATCACCCCAGGTATTTAAACCATCGGGGGTAAACCAATCGACCCGGATATAACCAGTGCCTTTGTCGCCCCGGGCTACCAGGTCCCCAAAATCTTCGAATTCCGGATATTCACTATAGTGCACATTGCCTGTTTGGGACGACACGACATCGGCTTTTGTGGAACCGGTAAAAAATAAAAATTGATCGCATTGGTGAGATCCGATGTCGCAAATAATCCCTCCATAATATTTTTTATCAAAAAACCACGAAGGGCGGCTTTGTATGTTCATTCGATGAGGGCCTAATCCAATGGTTTGAATCACTTGTCCAATAGCCCCTGCATGCACCAATTCACCTGCCTTTACGGTGGCACGGTTTTCAAACCGCTCGCTGTACATAATGGAATAAATGCGTTTGGTTTCTTTTTGAACCTTCCTTACTTCAGCAAGTTGCTGGAGGGTCGTGATTCCGGGTTTGTCGGCCATAAAATCTTTGCCATGTTGCATTACCCGGATTCCCAATGGAGCACGTTCGACCGGAATGGAGGCACTCACCACCAGCTGGATACTTTTGTCTTCCAATATTTCCGCTTCTGATCCGGCCAATTTGGCCTTGGGATAACGTTTTTGAAAAGCTGCAACGAGGTCGGGTTCTTTTGCATAAAAAGAAACCAACTCACCTCCATTGCGGATCACAGCCTCTGTCTGCCCGTAGATATGGCCATGGTTGAGACCTATGACAGAAAATCGGATAGTCGCCATAGCCCCGGACAATAAATTAACCCGTGGCGCATCCGAAGATCCTGCCAGGATTTTATCTGCTGAGGCTGAGGCAAGCGTAAAACCTGCCAGAGCGGAGATGGAAGTTTTAAAAAACTTGCGCCGGTTAGATTTCATTTTCATGTATTACCTGTTTGAGTAGCTAAAGATAAAACACGTTTGGGGTATGTTTGAAAAATTTCACCAACCAGTTAAACCCGTGAAATGCCTGATTGAATTTCTGGTTTCCTTAAGTGTCCGCCCTGGTTTCTTTAGGCGTCTCCGCCTGGTTTCTTTAGGCGTCTCCGCCCTGGTTTCTTTAGGCGTCTCCGCCCTGGTTTCTTTAGGCGTCTCCGCCTGGTTTCTTTAGGCGTCTCCGCCCTGGTTTCTTTAGGCGTCTCCGCCTAAAGTTATCCCTGGTTTCTTTAGGCGTCTCCGCCCTGGTTTCTTTAGGCGTCTCCGCCTAAAGTTATCCCTGGTTTCTTTAGCCGGCCGAAATTTCGGCCCCCTCCTAATGTTTTCGATTAAGCACTCACCGTCACCAGTATGACTACTTCGTCATGGAGTACTTCTATATAACCGTTTTCTATAGAGAAATTAGTTTTTTGCTCTTTGGTATCAATCACCCGGATATTTCCTTTATCCAGGGCAGCAACGATTGGTGCATGTTTACCGAGTACTTCAAACTGGCCCCCGATAGCCGGTACTTTAACGGACCGGATCTGGCCGTTATAGATTTCTTTTTCCGGAGTAAGGACGATTAGGTTCATTTCCGGTTATCCTTTAGCCTCTGCAATTAATTTTTTCCCTTTTTCAATGGCATCGTCAATGGTACCAACCAGGTTAAATGCGGCTTCAGGGTACTCGTCAACTTCACCATCCATGATCATATTGAATCCCCGGATGGTCTCTTCAATAGGTACTAATACACCTTTCATGCCGGTAAATTGTTCTGCAACAAAGAAGGGCTGTGAAAGAAAACGTTGCACCCTTCTGGCCCTGCTGACCACGAGTTTGTCCTCTTCGGAAAGTTCTTCCATACCGAGGATAGCAATGATATCCTGTAGTTCATTATACCGTTGCAAGATGTTCTTAACCCGCTGTGCACAACCATAATGTTCATCACCAAGAATCAGCGGATCAAGAATACGGGAGGTAGAATCCAAAGGATCCACTGCCGGATAAATCCCCAGGGAAGCAATTTTTCTGCTTAATACGGTGGTGGCATCCAGGTGAGCAAATGTGGTAGCCGGAGCAGGGTCTGTAAGGTCATCCGCAGGCACATATACCGCTTGTACGGAAGTAATGGAACCGCGTTTGGTCGAGGTGATCCGCTCTTGCATCACACCCATTTCCGTGGCCAGTGTGGGTTGATAACCCACCGCCGAAGGCATCCGGCCCAATAATGCCGATACTTCTGAACCTGCCTGGGTAAAACGAAATATATTATCAATAAAAAACAAAATATCCCTGCCTCCTTTAGGGTCGCTAAGGTCCCCATCCCGGTAATATTCTGCCACGGTCAGTCCGGACAAGGCCACCCGGGCACGTGCTCCTGGCGGTTCATTCATTTGCCCAAACACCAGTGTCGCCTGTGAGGTTGCCAATGCAGTTGAATCTACTTTGCTGAGGTCCCATCCGCCTTTTTCCATACTGTGTTTAAACTCGTCACCATATTTGATTACCCCGGATTCGATCATTTCACGCAGCAGGTCATTTCCTTCACGGGTACGCTCTCCTACTCCTGCAAAAACAGAAATACCTTCATAGGCTTTGGCGATATTGTTGATCAATTCCATGATCAATACCGTCTTTCCAACACCAGCTCCTCCAAACAAACCGATCTTTCCCCCTTTCATATAAGGTTCGATCAGGTCAATTACTTTTATACCCGTAAACAATACTTCTTTTTCAGTAGATAGTTGTTCGTAAGCCGGGGGTTTACGATGTATCGGGTAAGCGTTTTCATCTTTTACTACCGGGCCGATACCATCTATGGCCTCCCCTATTACATTAAATAGCCTTCCTTTTATTACTTCGCCGGTAGGCATGGTCATATTGGATCCGGTATCTTCTACCTCTACGCCTCTGCGCAAACCATCGGTAGAGTCCATGGCAATTGCTCTTACGGTGTCTTCTCCCAGATGTTGCTGAACTTCCAAAACCAGGTTTTTACCGTTTTTTTTCTTGATCACCAGAGCGGTGAGGATTGCAGGTAAGGTGGAACCGGGTTCTGTAAAACTGACGTCTACCACCGGACCGATCACCTGTTTGACTCTGCCTATATTTGCCATATATTTTAATCTTTGATTATGAGGTCGTTATAAATGAATTTATAAAAAGCGACGCAAAGATAAGACTTGTTTTTGGTTTTTAAAAGCAAGGGTTTTATGAAAAAATGCAAATGATTGCCAAACGGGACCCCACGCCGGAATAACACTAATTAATTGATTTTCAATATCTCCAGGACATTGTTTTGGATGCTTTCGGATAAACGCAGGGTAGGCAGATCATTTTCATCTCCGCTAAACGGGTCTTCGATTTCCTCGGCAATCAGTTCAAGGCTGGCCAGGACATAAAATATAAAAACCACCACCGGAACCGTATAATAACCCAAACTATAACCAAAGCCAAAAGGCAATGACATGACATAGAAAAAAATGAATTTTTTAATAAATACACTATAAGAAAACGGAATCGGTGTGTTTTTGATGCGTTCACAGGCCCCGCAGATATCCATAAATGCATTCACCTCGGTATTGAGGTTGATATACTGTTCGCCCGTGATTTTCTTGGCTTTATACTGTTGATCTAAGATTTTTACGATAAAACCTGCCATCTGGATTGGAACGTGTTTTTCATGGTCAATAGGAGAGAAAGTATCCTCCTCATCTTCGTGCTCAAACAATTCAATCCTGATCTTTTCTTTGCGAAGATGATGATGTAATGCGAGGGCAAACCCACCGATGGCCCTGCCAAGTTGTTTTCTAAGTTTAATTTCATCCGGAGCCAATATCACGGTTATTTTTATAGCCAGGTTGCGGCTGGCATTGACCAGAGAACCCCAGAGTTTCCTTCCCTCCCACCAACGGTCATAGGCGGTGTTGGTCCTGAACACCAATAACATGGATATAGCAAAGCCCAGCAGAGAATGCATCTGAGGAATATTCCGCACATTACTGTCGCTGTTGAGATCAAAATATATTTCCAAAAAAACGACCAGGGTGGTATACAAAGTCATCCCCAGGATCATGGGCAATAACTTGCGGATGGTGTCCGCTTTATGAAAACGGAATATAAAAGTAAACCAGTCTTTGGGGTTGTATTGGATCATATCGCCGGGTTTTGAACAGGGTCGATCACACGGACGCTGATTTACCGGCAGTATCCAATTCCGGATCCTGATAGGTACTTATCCAGAAATTATTCATGCCCTCTCCCAGGGTTATGGTTACCGCTTGTTGGTTGAGGAGTTCAAGCATCGCCAGGAAAGTGATGATGGCGTGGATCCGGTTTTCACAATTAGAAAAAATAGCCATAAAATCTACTTTCTTCTTTTCCGCCAATAATTCCTGGATATACTCCTGCTGATCCAGGATGGTATAGACAAAGTTATAGACCTGGTGGATATGACGGCGTTCATCAAACTGGTTCAGCATCCGCTCAAATGCCTTCATCAGTTTAAAGAGGGTAACGGATTCCCACTCAGCTTCTATAAAGGCTTTTTCAGCAAATTTTTTTAATTCCTGATCTACATTTCCCCGGCTTGTCTGTTGCATCCGTTTGAGTTCCATGGCTTCAAACTCCTCGAGGACGGCTTTGTATTTTTTATACTCCAACAGTCGCTGCACCAATTCCAGACGGGGGTCTACTTCATTTCCTTCCTCATCGACTTCTTTCCGGGGCAGCAACATTTTTGCTTTGATCCGCATGAGGGTTGCCGCAACCAGGATAAATTCACTGGCCAGGTCGATATTGAGTTGTTCCAGCTCATGGATATAATCCAGAAAATCCAGGGTGATTTTTGAAATAGGGATATCGTAAATATCCAATTCATCGCGTTCGATAAAAAAAAGAAGGAGGTCAAATGGGCCTTCGAATTGTTTTAGTTTGATGGTAAAGGACATGTCTGTATTTGGACCTTGCGGTGAGCAGGTGGCCTCGAATTTGATGCAAAAATAATTATTAAACCCACAATTTCAGGCCTTTGATTTTTCGGGGATGAATTTTTCGGTATAGGACAAAAAAAAGGGGACCCTAAGATCCCCTTCCGGCCTTCGTCTCGAAAATACGCTTACTAACTACCGGTAAAATAGCTCATGATTAATATCACTATTGCGAGGATACCTACCGAAGCAAGGATATCCCATTTGTTATAGCTGTTTTTATTCGCCAATTTTTGCTCTTCGGTCAGGGTACTGAATGTAAGGCCCCGCAGTTGCAATTCAGAGGGTTTGTCTGTCATTAAACTAACGACAACGGCTATCAGCACACACAACAGAAATAACCAGATACCCAGATGCATAAAATTATAGGTGGCGAAAGAATGCATAAAACCTGTCAATGAGTCTTTATAAATTTCAGCGACTATCCTGACTGCCGCAAAAATCACACCAAACCACAAAGCCGACATAGCACCCTGAGAGTTGATCCGTTTAAAAAATATACCCAACAGAAAAACTGCCGTGATCGGTGGGGCAATATAGCTCTGCACACTTTGTAAATACTGGTAAAGAACGCCTCCACCAATTTTTGTCAATACCGGAACCCATAACAAACCACAAATCACCACCACCCCGGTAGCATATCGACCAATCCGCACCAGGTCTTTTTCGCTGGTTTCAGGCCTTAATTTTTTATAAACATCGACGGTAAATAAGGTACCCGCACTATTAAAAATGGATGCCAAAGAACTCATCAGGGCGGCCAATAGGCCGGCAGCCACTAATCCGCGTACCCCGGCAGGTAATATTTTTTGCATAATAATCGTAAATGCCTGGTTGGGGTCTTCCATCACGACTTTCCCTTGGCTGGCAAGGGCATAACAAATCATTCCCGGTACCATGAAAATAAAAACAGGGGTGATTTTGAGAAATGCTCCGAAAATTGCCCCCCGCCTTCCTTCCGTAATGTTATTGGCGGCCAAGGTGCGCTGCACAATGTATTGATCCGTGCACCAGTACCAGATACCTACAATAGCGCCTCCAAATACAAGTCCGGTCCATGGAAAATCAGGATCCGATGCCGGTCTCCACATATTAAAATGGGTAGGGCCCACAATTTCTTTCAACGTACCCCACCCCCCTATTTCTTTTAAACCCAGATAAGTGACTAAGCCCGATCCAAGAATTAAAATGATGGTTTGTAAGGTCTCTGTCAGCACGACCGCACGCATGCCGCCCAGGACGGTATATATTCCGGTTAGGATCAGTACCCCTATTGCGCCTGTCCAAAAATCTATGCCCAACAACGAGGAAGTCACGATACCACCGGCATAGAGGTTGACAGCTACTTTAGTGATGATATAACTCACCAGGGAAAAAATGGATAAAAACCACCTTGCCTTTGCGTTGAATCTTTTCTCCAAAAACTCAGGCATGGTAAACACCTTGCTCCTCATATAAAAAGGAAGGAACACCCATCCCAGCAACAATACAATCCAGGCATGCAACTCATAATGGGCCATAGGCATACCACTTTTAGCTGCGGTACCCGCCAGACCGACGACATGTTCAGCTCCGATATTGGAAGCAAATATGGATGCCCCTATCATAAACCATCCTACATTGCGTCCCGCCAGAAAATAATCTTCAGTTGATTTTTGGGAAAATCGCATTGCCCATATAGTAATGCCGATCAATACAAGGAAATAGGCTGCGATGACTATCCAGTCCAGAGTTACTAAACTACTATTCATACTCGGTTTTTAAATGGATGCGTAATATCGAAAAATTTGGTCAGAAAAAGGATTCTTCAAAAAGTCTTCCCGGTCCAAACGAGCAAATTGTGGTGTTTTGTCATTTCAATAAGCTCCTGCTGATTCAAAAAAAGAAAATTTACTGTAACGGGGTCACCGGATTAAGATCGATATTTGCGGTCATGTCCTTTTCATCTGCACAAATCAATACCTTTAATAAAGAAGTCTTATTAAAATATCAGTTGTTCAACAGTTTGTTTACCTCTCTCCCTTTTTTAAAAATTGAAAAGACCGGGATTCTCTTGTCCCTGCTGGTAACTTATTGTGAAGACGGTTATGCCAAAGGCAGCAGTCCCCGGGATATCATCGATTATTTTTTTAAGACTCAAACCGATTATATCCAGGAAAAAGATAAACTCGATTTATTGTTCCGCTTTATTCAGTATGGAGAAAGACAGGTGGTATTATTTGATGCCCTCGAAGATGCTGCATTTGGCCTTACGCATGACCTGGAAGGCAGCGGCACCTTAAAACAAATTGAGAATGAAACCCGGTTAAAGTCGCTGAGTAAGGAACTCACCAAACGATTAAAAGATTTTGCAGTCCGACTCGTTCTTACCGCCCACCCTACCCAGTTTTATCCTGACTCGGTCTTAGGGATCATCCACGATCTGTCCAATAGTATTTCCAACAATCAGATCTCAGAAATTAATGTTCTGCTCCAACAATTGGGTAAAACCCCGTTTTTTAAACACACCCGCCCGACCCCGGTGGACGAAGCAAACAGTCTGATCTGGTATCTTAAAAAAATCTTTTACCCGGCGATCGGACGGATCAATCAACGGGTCATCGGCCTGGTACCCGAAACCGCCAATGAGCAAGAACCTTTGATCCACATGGGTTTCTGGCCTGGAGGAGACCGGGATGGCAATCCGTTTGTAACCTATAAAACCACTACCGAAGTAGCCCATAACCTCCGCATCAACTTGTTGCAGTGTTATCTCGAGGATATAGCTGAGCTTAAAAAAAGATTGACTTTCAAAAATGTGGACCAATTGCTGATCGTCATCGAAAAAATGATCAACCAGTTGTACACCTCCGGGATCAATAGTTATACCAAGGAAGAATTATTGACCAAATTATTTGAAGTCCGTAAAATTATTGTCTCTGAACACGATTCCCTGTTTCTGGAATACATCGATGGCCTCATTGCCAAAGTACAGTCATTCGGATTTTATTTTGCTTCACTGGATGTCAGGCAGGACAGTGCCATGCATCAATCAGCTGTGGCTTTGGTGATGAATCAAACCGCTACCCAGTCGGTCGAGTATAAAAGTTTGACCGAAGAAGAAAAAATTGAATTGCTGTTAATCCCAAATAAGATTCTTACGGAATTACAACTCCTTCCCGGTTCGCTGGAAGAAGATACCGTGATGAGTATCCGGGCTATGAGGGAAATACAGGCTCAGAACGGGGAATTAGCATGTCACCGATATATACTCAGTCAATGCGAGTCAGCCCGGCATGTGCTGGAAGTATTTTATCTCCTGCGCACCGTTTGGGGAACTGAAGAAGTATCCGTGGATCTGGTCCCTTTGTTTGAAAAAATAGATGACCTCCAGCTAGCCGGTGAGATCATGCGCAAACTATATAACAATCCAGTGTACCGCAATCACCTCAAATCAAGGTCAGATTTTCAAACCATCATGTTGGGCTTTTCTGACGGCACCAAGGATGGAGGGTATCTCATGGCCAACTGGAGTATATACCGGGCTAAAGAAAATCTGACAGCGGTCTCCAAAGAATTCGGTATCCATGTCATATTTTTTGATGGACGGGGTGGGCCACCATCCAGGGGCGGAGGAAAAACGCACAAATTTTATGCATCCCTGGGCCACAGGATATCCAATGAGCAGATCCAATTGACCATTCAGGGCCAGACGGTAAGCAGCAGTTTTGGCACCATTGAATCTGCCCAGTTCAATATTGAGCAACTGTTGAATGCGGGGATTTATAATGATGTATTAGCAGATTCCACCAATACCCTCAACCCGGATCACCGACAACTGATCACTGAAATGTCAGAAATCGGAATGAATTCATTCAGGCAACTCAAAGCACACCCCAGGTTTATTGCTTATTTAAGTGCGGTGAGTCCGTTGCATTATTATAGTGAAACCAATATTGCCAGCCGTCCAGCCAAACGAGGGGTCTCCAAAACCCTTAGCCTGGATGATCTCAGGGCTATTCCGTTTGTGGGTTCCTGGAGCCAGATCAAACAAAATGTACCCGGATATTATGGCGTAGGTACCGCCCTTGAACTGATGAATGAAAAATCAAAATGGAAAGACGTGGTTGAACTATATACCAGTTCTGTCTTTTTCAAAACCCTGATAGAAAATTGTGAAATGGCGATGAAGAAATGTTTTTTTCCGCTCACTGCTTATTTAGAGAAAGACCCTGAGTTTTCAGGTTTATACCGCATCATTTTTGAGGAATATAAACGCACACAGAAATATGTTTTGATGCTCACAGGCCATAAGATCCTGATGGAGGATTACCCTGCAGATGCCATATCCATCGACATGAGGGAACGAATCGTCCAACCATTAGGTACTATTCAGCAATATGCCCTGATGCAATTGCGCAAACCGGAATACCAGGTCCATGAATTGCGTTCGATTTATGAAAAACTGGTGATCCGGAGTTCCTTCGGTATCATCAATGCCGCTAGAAATTCGGTATAATCCTCCAATACACCGGATAATTTGCAAATCACACCCCCAGGTTCAGTGAAGTGTTCACTTTAAATCCTGCAAACCCATCCATCTTTGGAATAGTTACCTCTAAAAATTAAGGTTGATTAATTCCTGCTCAGGCCGCTAATTCTAAGAAAACAATTATGGGTGAAATCCAATCAAATTCTGGATTTAATCAGCGTTTAATCTCCTATCTTCGTTTAATAATTACAACTATATATTGTGTTGAATTTTAACTATTTGGCTGATACAAAGCTTAAGGTGAGATTTGGATTGATGGGGGTGTTGACCTGTTGCTTTTTGATACCCATATTTTCACAGACTTCATTGGAAGGAAAAATAATGGATGAAAACAAAGAAACCCTGATTGGGGCTACTGTTGTTTTGTTTAAATCCGGCGTTCAGAAAGCCGGGACTACCAGCGATGAAGACGGCAATTACAGCTTTACCAATATCGACCCAGGCACCTATGATGTTGAAATCAGCTACATAGGCTTTCAGACCCAACGCATTCAGCGAGTCGTCGTATTTGCAGGAAAATCAAATAGGCTTAATGCCGAAATGAATGTGGGTATTATTCTCAATGAAGTAGTCGTTACCGATTATAAAGTCCCATTGATTCAACAAGATAATACCACATCGGGGGGTACCGTTACTTCTGAACAAATCCGCAACCTGCCTACCAAAAACATCAATGAATTGGCAGCGACCACCGCCGGGATAGCCCAACAAAATGGCGGGGCATTGAATATACGCGGCTCCAGGTCCAACGCCACCAATTATTATATTGATGGGATAAGAGTCAACACCAACCTGATTCCCCAGACGGAAATTGACCAGATGCAAGTCATTACCGGAGGTGTTGAAGCGAGATATGGCGATGTAACCGGAGGGGTGATTTCCATTACTACAAAAGGTCCTTCCAATAAATTTTCAGGGGGTCTCGAGTTAGAATCTTCACAGTATCTGGATTCCTATGGTTATAATCTGCTCAATTTTAACCTGAGTGGGCCAATTTTAAGAAATAACAAAGGAGTTTCCGTTTTAGGTTATAGATTAAGTGGACAATACCGGCGGCAAGATGATGATAACCCCTCTACTACCGGCACCTACTATTCACTCGAATCCAAATTGAGGGAAATCGAAGCTGATCCGATCCGGAGGATTAATGGGGTCCCTTTATCCAGTGCTGAATTCCTGACTCCCGCTGATGTGGAGTTGAACAAACAACGAATCAATGAAAGAAGCCAGCGAATTGACCTGACCGGCAAGATAGATGCCCGGCTAAGTAATAAAATTGACATCAGTTTTACCGGTGCTTACAACAATAACCATAATCGATTTTCACCCGCCGCCTCCTGGAACCTGCTCAACTATGAAAACAATCCCCTGGCTACCTCTCAAAATTACCGGGCAGGGTTTAAATGGAGACACCGCCTGGGATCTAATCAATCTCAAGCCGCCCCTACAGGAAGTAAAACCAAAGGAGAAAACCGGTTGTTCCGCAATGCCATCTATACCTTACAAGCCGCCTTCGAAAAAGGCAGTAACCAAAATGAGGATTTCCGCCACAAGGACCAAATCTTCAATTATGGACATATTGGCAATTTTGATATCACCTGGGTACCGGTAGAAGGAGAATCAACCTACAGCCGTGGCCCCCTGCCAGGGGTTGCCCATGCGGGATATCTCCAACAACTCAATGGTTATACCCCAGGCACGTTAAATACCGTACTGGCCGCTTACAACAAAGGACTGGATGCCAATAATCTCCTGGACTATTATGCTTACAATGGTTTTATTTCCGGCAATTTTAATTCAGCATGGAGGTTACATACCAATGCCGGCTCGGTATACAATAACTATAGCAAAGGAGAAAGTGAAATTATCACGGTCAATGGAGAAGGGAGTTTTGATTTATTCCCCGGTGGTTCAGATAAGGGAAGACACAATATCCAGGTCGGGTTTGTTTATGAACAAAGACGGGACAGGGGTTGGGGCGTGAGCCCAAACGGTCTTTGGACCATAGCCCGACTGCAAGCCAACAATCATATCAAAGGAGTAGATACGACGAAGATCATTGGGTCCTTCGACGGATTGGTGACTCCGTTTACGTATGATAAATTCCAAACCCAGATCGAAGAAGACAATGATTTATTGTTTTATAAAAGGATCCGGCAACTGACTGGTCAGACATTGAATGAATATGTCAATGTAGATGGGATCAAACCGGAAGATTTGAGGTTAGATATGTTTGCTGCCAGTGAATTGACGGACCAGGGGGTATTAAATTATTTTGGTTATGATTATCTCGGCAATAAACTAAACACCAATACAAAATTTGAAGACTTTTTCACTGCAGTGGATGCAGAAGGACGACGGACCTTTGTAGTAGCGCCTAACCGGCCGACCTATGCAGCAGCTTATATCCAGGATAAGTTTAATTACAAAGACCTTATTCTCCGGTTGGGCTTGAGGGTAGACCGGTACGATGCCAATACCAAAGTACTCAAAGACCCGTTTTCCCTTTACGAAATCACCCAGGCCAGTGATTTTTATACCGCTATAGGCGAAACCAAACCATCCGCCGTGGGCGATGATTACCTCGTCTATGTGACCGGCAAAAATTCTAATAATGTCAAAGCATTTCGCAAAGGAGAGCAGTGGTATTTTCCAAACGGAACCCCCGCCAATGATGGCTCGGTATTGTTTGGAGGTGAAGTGGTAACCCCCAAACTGAAAGATCCCAATTCCAACATCAGGCTCAAATCCTTTGACCCCAATCAATCTTTTACCGATTACAAACCGCAGATAAATTTTATGCCCAGGCTGGCCTTCTCTTTCCCGATATCGGATGCGGCTAATTTTTTTGCACACTATGATATCCTGATTCAACGGCCCCCTTCCAACACGATTGCGACTGCCCTGGACTATTATTATTTTGAAGATCCTTCCCGGACCCCATCCAACAACCCAAATTTAAAACCGGAACGAACAATTGATTATGAAGTAGGTTTCCAACAAAAATTGTCCAATTCCTCAGCGCTTAAAATTGCGGCCTATTATAAAGAGATGAGGGACATGATTCAAAGCCGCACTTATCTGTATGTGCCTTCACCGGTCAACAGTTATACCGGCTACGGGAACCTGGATTTTGGGACTGTCAAAGGATTCAGTTTTCAATACGATATGCGCAGGACGAGCAATATTGAGATACAGGCAAATTATACCTTACAATTTGCAGATGGCACGGGATCAGGTGCCAATACCCAGCTCGGCCTGAATACCCGTGGTAACATCAGGAGTTTGTTTCCATTGAATTTTGATGAGAGACACCGGCTGGTGACGGTGATCGATTATCGCTTTGCTTCGGGAAGAGCTTATAACGGGCCTCGTATCAACGGAAAGGAAATATTGGCCGATGCAGGGCTCAACCTTCAAATGAACGCGGTGAGTGGCAGACCGTATACTAAGTTGCAAAGAGCGCAGCCCTTAGGAGGAGCCGGTTTTGCCGGAGCTTTAAATGGATCCAGATTACCCTGGTCTTTTACCCTGGATCTGCGGGCAGATAAAAGTTTTCGAATAGGCAACCCGGATACCCGGTTTCCTATGTTTCTCAATGTTTATTTCAGGGTACAAAATGTGCTCAATCTTAAAAATGTTTATGGGGTATACCCTGTAAGCGGTTCACCGGAAGATGATGGTTACCTGACATCGGCAGATGGCAAATCAGCCCTCAATACCGTCACTTCAACCGGGAGAGATGTCAATGCCTATCTCGCATCCTATCAATGGGCAGAATTAAATCCCGGATTTTATTCCCTTCCAAGGCGGGTTTTCCTTGGTGCTATTATTGAATTCTAATTGAACAAAAACATGCAAACAAAATATCAAATACTGCTTTTTTGTCTTTCTGTCAGCCTGAATTTTGCTAAAGCATACCCCAATTATCCGGTAAAACCGTCTAAAATAAATGAGCTCAAACAACGTCTGGCACCCAGAGCGGATTGTGCTCCTTCCACGTCTTCCATCGATATGCAAATCAATAATGTCAGGGCAAGACTATTGGGCGGGGGTGATGTATGGTGGGATTTACAGATTGGTAAATATGTCGTTCCAAAGGTTCAACCGGGGTCCGGGGTACCGGAAGTCTCATCGATTTTTGCAGGGGCAGTGTGGCTGGGTGGGTATGACCCGGTAGGTAATTTAAAACTCGCAGCTCAAACCTACCGTACCGGTAATCGAAATGATTTCTGGCCAGGCCCTCTCGATCCTCAAAAAGGGACTATAGGAATCGATACCTGCGCTAAATGGGACAAACATTTTCAAGTCCTGGGTGAAAACATCACAGCGCACCTTAAAGATTATAACAATGCTATCACATCGGGTACAGAGCTTGATTGTAAAAAAATACCGGAAGATTTGTTGGGATGGCCAGCCCGTGGAAACCCTTATTTTAAAAACATTCATGGATTTGATTTACCCAATACCAGTCAGGGTTTAGCCGGTTTTTTTGACCGGGATGGAGATGGGTTGTATAACCCGTGCAAAGGGGACTACCCTATTATCGAAATCAGGGGTTGTAATGCACCTCAATACCCCGACGAAATGACTTTTTGGATTTATAATGACGCTGGCGGCATTCACACTCAGACCCAGGGTAAACCTATCCAGATGGAGATCCAGGTACAGGCTTTTGCTTATGCTACCAACGACGAAATCAATAACATGACCTTCCAGCGTTACAAACTGATTAACCGGGCAACACAAAGTATTGACAGTACTTTTTTTGCCATGTATGTGGATCCGGATTTGGGATGCCACACGGATGATTATATCGGCTGTGATGTAGGTCGTTCACTGGCTTACGTTTATAATGAAGATGCCACGGACGGCGAGACCGGATGTTCCTGTCCGGGTGGGATAAATACCTATTGTAATGATGTTCCCATGTTGGGGGTGGATTATTTCCGTGGGCCTTTGGATGAATTTGGAAAAGAGATCGGAATGTCTTCCTTTACATATTATAATAACGCGGCTATTGGTAATTGGCCAAATGCTATGACCGATCCCGATAATGCACAGGAATATTTTAATTATATGTCCGGTTCTTGGAAAGACGGCACCCCGTTTTCATTTGGTGGGACTGCCTACCAAATCGGTGCTCCCCGCAACGATTATGCATTTGTGGACCCCCCAAGCAATTCCAGAGGCTGGTCCATGTGCACAGCTAACCTCGATTTTGGTGACCGGCGTACCATCCAGGCTTCCGGTCCGTTTAGGCTGGACCCCGGTGCCGTTAATGAGTTGATTGTCGGTGTGGTGTGGATCCCGGATTTTGATTACCCTTGCCCTAATATCGACCGGTTGACTTCGGCCGATGACATTGCCCAGGCTTTATTTGACAATTGTTTTGATATCACAGATGGTCCTGATGCACCCGATTTGGATTTTATTGAACTGGACCAGGAATTAATTCTCCTTTTATCCAACGACCCTATAAAATCCAACAATGCTTTTGAAGGTTATCAGGAAGTCGACCTTCAAGCCCCGAAAGGTGTTGCTGACAGCTTGTACCGCTTTGAAGGATATAAAATCTATCAATTGCGAGGTGCCGATGTCGGTATATCGGACATCGAAGACGTCAATAAAGCCCGGTTGATCTACCAGGTGGATATAAAAAACGGAGTCAGCAATATTTACAATTGGCGCTCTACTCCCGACCCGAATTCATCACAGCCGGTATGGATTCCTGAAATCAGGGTGGAAGGGGAAGATGCCGGCGTAAGACATAGTTTTCAGGTGAAAGAAGATCAGTTTGCTACAGAAGATCGCACCCTGATCAATCATAAAAAATATTATTATACTGTCGTAGCTTATGCATACAACAACTATTCCCCGTTTAATCCCCGGGATGTCATTGGGCAACGCAAATCCTATTTAGAAGGCAGACGCAACATCAAAACGTACATACCCATTCCCAGGCCAATTGTAAACACCAACCTCAAATCAGCTTATGGTAACGGAGCTGAGATTACCCGGTTGGATGGTGCAGGAGCTGGTGGTAATTTTTTGGATATGACCGATGAGACTAAAAAAGCGATTCTGGATAAAACGTTTGATGGAAAGATCAAATATAAACCCGGAAGAGGCCCTATTCAGATCAAAGTATACAACCCGCTGGACGTCCAGGATGGAGAGTTTATTTTGACATTTACCGATGCCGATCCCAACAATAACCAGTTGGATCCTCCGGTGAGCTGGAAACTGATCAACAGCAAGGAGCCCGCTAATGTCATATTGTCTGAAAGCACGCTCGACAAACTCAATGAACAACTCGTCGCTAAGTATGGGTTTTCTGTAACCATTGGGCAGACGATCGATGCCGGTGATGATCCTTTAGGCACCAATGGGGCTATTGGCGCCGAGATTGTCTATAAAGATTTGAATAAACCCAAATGGTTGGCCATGGTACCTGATGGCAATGGGGTGTTGAATTATATCAAAACCGATAAGAATGAAGTAGATTTTTTACTGGATCAAAAATCAGCTTTGTCCACCATGGGCGATGGAGGGGGTTTTGTACCTTATTATTTAACCGATTTCAGGGTGACGGATCCGGTCAATCCTTATATTTCCCCTTCATGGATGGATCCTTCGGATGGATTTCGTATCATGCGTGAAAACCCGGGCTTCAGATTACAAAACCTGAACAATGTGGATATCGTCCTGACCCCGGATAAAAACTTGTGGAGCCGTTGTGTAGTGGTAGAAACCGCTTCTCCTTTTTATTTTTCCCAGACAGTTGGATTGGGTATACCCACTTTATTGGATACCCGGAATATGGACCTGAGAAAGAGCCCTTCGGTGGGTAAACAGGATACCAATAATGATGGCAAAGCGGATCCCGACAATGATGGGGTCGGCATGTCCTGGTTCCCAGGTTATGCAATAGATGTGGAAACCGGAAAACGATTAAATATTTTTTTTGGAGAAAATACGGTATACGATGGCCGGTTGTTTCCCCAGGGATTTGAAGATCAGAATCCAATCGGCGGCGACATGATGTGGAATCCCACTGCCCAACAAGCCATTCAAACGGGAGGGCAAATCAGCTTATTTAATCTACTGCTCGGAGGACAACATTTTATATATGTCACCTTACAGGAATACGATGAATGCAGGTCGTTAAGGGATCGATTGACCGCAGGTGGCAGCATACTCAGGAAGATCCCTGGACTAAGAGATGTCACCTGGGTAGGTTTCCCAATTTTACCTACCGGGCAAAAATTATTGGCTTATAAAGATGGACTGATTCCCAATGAAGTCACCATTAAAATGAGAGTTCAAAATCCTTATCAATATGCAGTAGGGACTAATTCAGCAAAAGGACATCCTTCTTATATGTTTAATCTTACAGGCCAGGCAGCAATGGCTCTCCAAGTTGCTGAAATACCAGCAGCATTGAAAAAAATCAACCTGGTACCCAATCCCTATTATGCCTATTCCAGTTACGAGAGCACACAATTTTCAAACATTGTAAAAATTTCTAATCTTCCTGCTAAATGTGTGGTTACGATTTATTCTTTAGATGGAAGATTTATACGGCAATACAAACGGGATGAAAAAGATGTACCGATTAAAGACAGGTCCAACCCGGCTATACTCAATACCCGATATGCTCCTGATCTGGAATGGGATATGAAAAATGGTAAGGGCATTCCTATTGCCAGTGGAGTTTATTTGGTCCACATACAAGCAGAAGGTATTGGGGAAACGACGATCAAATGGTTTAATGTCAATAGAAAATTTGATCCGACCGGATTATAAAAGAACCAGGCTATGAAGAGAAGATTACTGTGGATAGGATTTTTATTCGGATCATTTGGATTTACAATGTTTGCGGGCAATCCGGATAGACAGGGTGAAGCAGGTGCTTATGAATTAACAATGAATCCCTGGGCGCGCGCTGCAGGTTTACATACGATGACTACTTCAATGGTTTATGGAGTCGAAGCTTTGTGGTTAAACCCGGCAGGGTTGACCAGGATAAATAAAACTGAATTGCTTATAGGACACAGCCAATATTTGCGAGGTTCCGGCATCAGCATGAATGCACTTGGCTTTGCGCAGAAAATGGGTAAAAACGGGGCATTTGGATTTAACCTGGTAGCAGTTGATTTCGGGGACATCGCGGTCACTACCACTCAATTGCCGGAAGGTACCGGTGCAACCTATTCTCCGAGTTTTTTTAACCTCGGCATCAGCTATGCATATACCTTCGATAATAAAGTTTCTGTTGGTATTTTGGTGCGGGGGATATCCGAATCAACCGCAGACCTTAGCGCATTTGGATTTGCTCTGGATGCTGGTGTACAATACGTAAATGGTCCGGAAGATAATTTTAAGTTTGGCATTTCGCTTCGGAATGTCGGTTCCCCAATGCGTTTTGGTGGTGAGGGTTTATCTTTTCAGGGTGACAACCCCGAAGGAGAAATTCCCTATCAGCTAACCTATGATCAGCGTTCTGCAGGATTTGAGTTGCCTTCCTTATTAAACATTGGTACGTCCTATGATTTTAATTTTGATAAAAGAAACCGCCTTACGCTTCTTGCGAATTTCACAGCCAACTCTTTCTCCAGGGACGAAATTGGGGCTGGTGTAGAATATTCCTTTAATAAAATATTCTATCTCCGGGGTGCTTATAAATATGAATTAGGGGGCATTGATGAGAAAAATGTCTACACCGGCTTAGCGGCTGGTTTTGGGATCGAAGTCCCATTCAGTAAAACCAGTAAACAAAAATTGGGAATTGATTATGGATACCGGGCCAGCAACCCCTGGAATGGCAGCCACAATATGTCCTTGAAGATCTCCTTGTAAGCCAATACCATATAACAATACAACACAGACCTGACTACGCTATCCTGCAATAACTAGTTTAAGATTCGGTCTTGAACTCAGGATTATAAATTAAACCAATCAAGTTACCCCAGGGATCGACTACCGTCGCCACCACAATTTCCCCTCCTACATTTTCGGGAGCTGTGATCGATTGTGCACCGAGTCCGATTAATCGTTCAAATTCCTGTTGGATATGCTCTACCCCCCAATAAGCTGTAGCATTTGAAAAACTATTTTGTTCTCTACTCCCATCCGGATCCAGGCCCAGTTCAAACCCTCCGACATTAAAACCGACGTAAAAGGGTTGATCAAAATAGGGGCTGATTTGAAAAGCTTCTGCATACCAGGCTTTTGCTTTATCTAAATCGTTCACTTTATAAATCAGGGTTCTTAACCCGAGCATAGGAGATCGCATGAATTTAATTTTGTTTGAAAGGTAATCCTATTAGAAGTGAAGAATTTCCTCAATGTATTTTAATCACTGTAAATATCGACTTTTACAGATCAAAATGGTTTTGAATAAAACATCTGGGTTAACCATGTTCTGTAAGAAAAAAATAAAGCGTTTCCATTCCTCCGACCTACCTTTAATTCACTTTAATGGGTAGGGTAATGATCAAATATTTATTCAGGGTACTGATGCTTTTGCTGTTCATGGCGGGCGATCAGACTGGCGGGCTGATGGCTCAGCAATTTAAGGTGATGAGTTATAATATCCGGTATGCTAACCCACGCGACAGTTCTAATTATTGGGATTTCAGAAAAGATAACCTGGCCTCGATGTTGAAATACTATGAGGCCGACCTCTGTGGTATGCAGGAGGCGCTCATTGGCCAGATCAAAGACCTCGAATCATTATTACCGGAGTATGATTATGTGGGCAAGGGTCGTGGAGATGGTAAAGAAGAAGGTGAGTTTTCCCCGATATTTTACCGGAAGGATAAATTTATTTTAATGGAAACCAATACCTTTTGGTTAAGTCTTACCCCGGATACACCCAGCAAAGGTTGGGATGCCAATTTAAACCGCGTCGTCACCTGGGCAAAGTTTAAAACGGTGCATAAAAAAGCCACCTTTTATTATTTTAATACCCATTTTGACCACCTGGGCCCGATGGCTAGGAAGGAAAGCGCCGTCTTGTTATTGAAAAAAATAAAAGAGATCGCAGGTGACGCCCGCGTCATCATTACCGGTGATTTTAATGCAACCCCGACTCAGGAGCCGATTAAAATCATTCTCGATTCAATGGATGCCCATCGACTTTACGACACGGAGTTTTTATCCGCGACCCTGCATTTTGGACCCTTTAGTACGTTTAACAATTTTGAATTTAAAGAACAGGAGGGGCGGCATATTGATTATGTATTATTAAAAAACCACAAGCGCATCCAGGTTCTCAATCATGCTACGCTGACAAACTCCTGGAATGGAAAATTTGCTTCCGACCATCATGCCGTGATGGCTACTTTGGTTTTTAAAAAACTGAAAAACTAACATTATTTTATCCTCCCTCTAAAACGCCATGCTGCTGAAGCATGCTGAATATTGATCGTTACCTTTCACCTTCTGATCAATTGGTAGAACCTGCTCTCCTCCTGGAAGATATAACTTTTGCACGCTGGAATGCAGGTGATTTATATATTATTTCCAATAATATAAAACGCACAACTTAGTTAATTTCGCAGATATGACGGATTTTGACAATATCTACAATCTTAATGTCCCTGCCTTCTGTTTGGATCAGTGACTCTTCCACAAATGAGCCCAGTGTCCGAATGACATTTGAGGTAGTCAGGTTGGTCAATGCTGCCAGATCGGAACGTTTTAATCTTAAATCGATAAATGAATCGTCCATTCGTGTTCCAAAAAATTCATAGAGATACAATAAGGCATAAGCTAACCGGCCTCTCATATGTTTTTGAGTCAAACACAAAAAGTGCGTTTGTGTCTCCGTGAGTGCCCGGGATAAATATTCACTAATGCGGACAGCAAATAAGGGGTTAGCATTCAATACCTGCATAAAATCCTCCTTTTCAATAATACAAATCTCAGAAGTTTCCAGCGTCATAGCAGATGATTGATGGCTGCTATGAATCAAAAGATCAGCTAAACCTATAAAATTAACTGGCTTTTTTAAGGATACAATCAATTCATTTCCTGTAGATGAGGTTTTGTATTCTTTAATTTTACCGGATTTTAAACAAATGAGTCCCTGGATTTTATTCCCTTCTTTATATAATAGATCCCCGCTTGAATAAGTTACATATGATTTGTGGCTGTTGAGTTTTTCTAGGGAAGGGGAATCCAGTTTGTCCAATAACGAAAACTTTCTGATTGGACAGTTCATACAATTGGATGTAATAGATTTTGATGTGTTATTAAAAAAAAATTGAGCCGAGCTTATTGCCATGGAAGAAACTTAGTATTTGATCAAAAGTATTGAATAGTCAAGTAGTAAAATATTGATTAATATCAGTATTTCGACTGATCAAAATCATCCCATTTATTCTTCTTTAAACAGCCGGTTCATTTTGTAAACACAGGTACTCCCTGAAAATGAGGATATTATTGAAAAATAGTCCCAATTACCTCAAATCAAAAGAGCCAATAAATTTTCCAGTTTTGCCCGGATAGTATATTGGCTCTTACTAAAAATACGCAGTGACTAGCTGCACTAAAAGAAAAATGTCATGGGTTACTTGTCATTACTTTTTCCATTGCAACTTTAATATTCTTCTTGTTGCTTGTTGGCCCAATTTCAGCCCTGCCTCACAGTCCATTCTGAAATGCACTCCGAGGGTAATCCGGGAGTAGGCGTTTTCGGTCATGGCATCCTCGAAAGAACTAAAAGTCCTGGGAATTCCCAAGAACTCGACCCTCCCCTTGTGACACAAATCGGTGAATTCATAATTTGAACCAAATAAATGGGATAACATCACAGCACCTCCACCGGCAAAAGTGGAGTGTCCGGAAGGATAGGCAGGAAAAGCGGGCGTAACCCCCTTCACCCCATTGATGGTATTCTGAAGCAATGGTTCCCAATTAGGATCTACCAGCCTTTTTAAATAGTTTTCAGGGCGTTCCACATTGTAATAATATTTAGAATACCAGCAGGCGACTGCACAATCATTTAAAGAAATACCGAGTTTGGCTACCGATTCGACGGCTTTTTCGAGATTGCAATTTTCCAATATCATGATTTCATCCAGTATAGCTATTAACCTGGATGGAGGACTAAAGGTTTGTCCCCAGATATCGTCACTCCAAAATTCGGATACCCACCGATCTTGATAATTCATAGTAGAATTGCAAAGACTATATACTTCTAAAGCCTGCGCATAATAGGCCGAAGTTTTATTTTCACTATATCCCAAAGGTGGTGGACAAAGTTTTTGGGCTTCATTGGTCGCAAAAGTCCTGAAACGGCCGCCAAATGGATACATCCCTCCATCCGAATTATCATTTGTAGGATACCATTTCCCAGGTACTATTTTCCCATTTGAATCCTGGCTCTTAGCTCTCCAGTTGTAATAAAATGCTTTTACAGGGTCATTAGACAAAGGATTTAAATTTGACTCGTGACCATAAGCATCCGTGCTGGCCCAACTCCAAATGGCTGTGGCGACTTTTTCTCCCCAAGATTTAGATTCATTTACAATGGTCAGGTCATTTATTGCCGAGGAATACTTAGATTCCAGTCCCGTTTGAAGCGATTTAATTAATTTTTGTGCATCTGAATTGCTCAGGTGGCCAAAACCTTGAACAAATTCGGCTTTGAAAAAAAAATTACTCATGAGGTAGGCATAACTTGCATTTATCGCAAGCGGCCAGTATATTTTCTTATTCTCATCCAGCAATGGGATTTTGAGTTCTTGATCGAATTGGCTGGCTATAGAGTTAAATGCAGGCATGCCAGGGACCACAGTTTCATAGGCCGATAAACCCATATAAGCCAGAGCGCGCGGTGCAGGATTGGGCCGGAAGGCAACGACATCTTTTTCAATTCTTAAAAACAATTCGTTCCATTCCCAAATAGAGGTATGGTTAAAATCAGCAACAAGGTCCTTGGTTATTGTTCCGGTATCTTCTTCTACATTATTTTTTTGACAACCAATGCCAAAAATAATGAAAGCCAGTGGCAAAAGGATTCTGTACAATTTAGTTTTCATACTTGATTATATTAATATTTTGATAATTCGATGGGATATGGATAGTGGAGATTCGTGTAAAAGCAATAGCGGTCTGCTTGGCTCTGCTTTTTTATGGATTGATTAATTAAAGAAAGACAAATTAGTTGCATACCAGAAAAATAGTTAGGATACAAATCTAAATTGCCTGTATGAGAATAGTTATGTTTTTCAATTACTCCAGGTATGTTTTAAAACATCTTTTGCTTTCTGTCATAAAATCAAATATTACTAAAATCTTAATATGGAATTTAATATGGAATTTAATATGGATCTAACCTCCGGTTGTAATCTCCTGGAGAGGTCTCCCGATCCTGGCCCGGCGGCTGTCCAAGTGTCCAAGAGCTTTCAAAATGGATGATCCCTCCAGGACGGAAAATTGAAACAAAATCATTGAATGGATCCGTTTTGGAATGGAGACTGGTAATTTTTAATAATTTGTTATTGTTTTTTATCTAACAAAACCACATGACGGTTTGAAATAGCTATTCTTTTATGTTACCACATTCCATAAAACCCCATTTGGTTAAGCAGATGGAAAAAATGTATTGAACAATTAATTTAAGACATCATTCCTAAGAAGGAAGTCTTACATCCGACCTGGTCTAACCCAGGCGAGGTATGAGGCCTGGTTACCTGGGTGTACCCTTTATTAAGCGCCTCGAAAGGAAGCCATGAATTATACCAGACAGGTATTGTTATCGCAATATTTTTCACAAGGCGAATCTTCATTCATCCTTTCAAAATGGATGGGTTTCAGATTTTTCATTAATGCCTGATATTTTTCTCTGGAGATAGCTTCATACGGCATTTGTGCATATACACCCAATTGCAGTCTGGGCAAAAAGCTAATAGATTTCAAATCATACCTGAAATGGTCGAGCACCGTTTTAATAGCGCTTGCCTCATCAGGCTTAAAGGTTACCGTACATGAAACCTGGTTGTCAGACCAATATTTTTGCAGAAAAACGGCCAGACATACTTGCTCCCATAGGCTCACCTCACTCAGGCTTCGGCCTTTATTCTCAACGGGGAATTCCACAATAAGGGATGTTTTATCGACTTGATCCACTTCGATTTTTAAACCTGCTTCGTGTATATAGGGAACCAGAGAAGAAGTATTTGAGATTCTGACCCTTCTGATATAATAATTGAACTCCGGAAAATGACAGCCTGGATTCACACCGGCAAGCAAACTCACTGTACCACTGGGTTTTACGCTGGTGGTCTTGATGCTCCTAGGTACGCATAACCAAGAGGAATAAATCGCATCCCATCGTTGAATTTCTTTATAGCCATTTTCCAGCCAGTTTTTCAGCTCATCGAGGGGATGGTCGTCTAAAAAATTGGTGACTCCAGATACAGAAGTGCCAATTCTCCTGTTGCGTTTTTGAACCCGGTTCGTTTCTTGCCAGGTGGTATTGACTAATGTAGCAGTTTTTCCCAGGAGGTAGGCAAATTTTAAAGTTCTTATAAAGTCCTCCTGGGATGCAGCCCTGGATGGAAAAGTCTCTACTAAACAACACAATTCATAGGATTCCAGGGACTGTTCTCCGCATGGATTGGTACCTTTGGCTTTTGCATCCTTATAATCTGCAGGATCACATAGCCTGGAAAAAGCCCGGATATTATCCATAAAAATATAACCTGGTTCACCATTCAAAGCCGTTTGTTTTGCCACCTCAGAAAAATCTGTAAGGTTATTTACCAATACACTGTTATTGGACGCCCATCCCCAGGCCGCCCGGTGTGACATACTACCTTCATAATATCCTGTTTCCGGATTCCAGCGATAATCTTTAAGTTTCCTGTATTCGGTATTTTCGGCTTCTCCGATGGCAATTTGAGCAGTGCGTCTAACATTTCCGGCAATCACACATTGACCGATCATATTCATGATATCCGCAATGACGGTAATATTTAGTTCGAGGTCATTTAGTTCATCTAATAAAGCTTTGACCTGCTGATGCATTTTAATCAATGGTGACGGACCGGAGGAAATGCCACCGAATCCTCTGATTAAGACTCCTGCAGGTCTTATTTTATTGTAATTAAATTCGACGGGGGGACTATCCTTAATTCCAAAATATGTCGAAAAATAACTTTCCAAAAGCTCACCCAGGCTTTCAACCCATCCTTCCCTGGTGTCCGGTATACTAATTTTTTTGGTTATTGTTCCAATAGGTTTGAATACTTTAATTTTCCCGGCTCCTTTGACATCAAAACCTACCCCTACCCCTACCATACTCATATCCATCATAAAACGAAATGGTTTTAAGGCTTCTTCGAGAGAATGGCCAATATGCTCGGTAGATACAAAAGCGCAATTGAATAATGCCTGGCCTACCTTTTTCTCATGAATCAACGAGGTTCCAAGGGCCCATAACATTCTACCAGGAGGTAAAAACTTCATTGTAAAAATACGGTCATACATTTCCTGGGCAGAACTTTGCGCTTTTTTAGGGTTCCAACCCAATTCATTATTAAGTATATGTTGTTTTTGCAGGGAATAGGCTCCCTCAACCACTCTTCTCACCGTTTCAAACCACTGTTCGTTGGTTCCATCCTCTTTTATCCTGGAATAAGTACGGAAATAAGTGAGCAAACCCAGACCATTAAATCCGAAATTAGGAGGTACGGATTTATATCGTTCAATAAACGCATCATCCAATTTGAATATCAAC
>Ga0163153_10002606_pt1 | contig 25773 bp, 14 predicted proteins | sample OliLakLV19MP6IB1_FD_148629 | JGI IMG/M metagenome (GOLD analysis project Ga0163153, IMG submission 148629) | Freshwater microbial mat bacterial communities from Lake Vanda, McMurdo Dry Valleys, Antarctica - Oligotrophic Lake LV.19.MP6.IB-1 | ecosystem: Environmental > Aquatic > Freshwater >...
GCTGTAGGTCGTCCTCCGGCGCCACCGGCGCCAGGAACTCATGCGCCAGCTCGCGCCGCCGCTCGAGGAGGGCGTGCAATTTCTGGTCGAAGGTCTCGAAAGCCTGCGCCGGGTCGCTGTCGCGCCGCGGGTCGTAGGCGACCGGGTAGTAAACATGCACGTCCTTCGTTTGGCCGATGCGGTAGGCGCGGTCGGTCGCCTGGGCCTCTTTCGCCGGATTCCACCAGCGCCCGTAGTGGATCACGTGGTTCGCTTCGGTCAGCGTCAGGCCAAGGCCGGCGACGTCGGGCGACAGCACGATCGCATTGAAGCCGGCGCTTCTTCGGAAGCGATCGACGATGGCGCCGCGCCCGCCACCACGGCGACTGCCGCTCGATCCGTTGACGATGTCGACCTGCAGTCCCAGTTCCGCGCGAATGACTTCGACGAGCAGCGCCTGCATGTCGAGGGTGCGGGTGAAGATCAGCGCCTTCTCGCCACGCCGACGAATGTCGTCGAGGCAGTGCAGGACGGTCTGCAGCTTCGGACAGCTGTCGAGTGCTTCGGCGGCGCTCATCGGCTCGTAGCGCGGCACCAGGCCGGGGTGCTGGTAGAGCTGAAGCAGGCTCTGGATGACGCCGAGCGGATGCTCGCCGCCGCGTACCCGACGGATCAACTCGATGTGAAGTTGGCGCTGCCGTTCCGACAGCGGGCAGTTGAGCACATGCTCGACCTTGGCGGGCAGGTCCTTCAGGCCAGTCTTGTCGCGGCGCAGCACGAATGCGTCGGGCGCGCCGAAGCGCAGACGCTCCTTGATCTCCGCCACGTTCTCCGGCGTGGCTTCGCCGCCACGCTCGAAGGTGCGCGAGAACTCGCTGGCGCTGCCGAGCAGGTGCCCCGGCTGCAGGAAGTCGAAGAGGTTCCAGACGTCGAGCAATCTCGTCTCCACGGGCGTGCCGGTGCAGGCCACGCGGAAGTGCGGCGACAGGCTCTTCAGCGCGTGCGAGATCTTCGTGCTCGGGATTTTGTAGGCTTGGGCCTCGTCGGTGACCACGACCGAGAGGCGGTCCTTCAGGCGCGCGAACGAGTGCTGGTAGTTGGTGATGGTGTCGTAGTTGGTGACCAGTACCCGGTTCTCGCACAGCCGGTCGAGGTCGAGCACGGCTTCGCCGAGGTCGGTTTCCTTGCCGCTACTCGACCCGCGACGCAGCCTCTTGAGGTCCTCGCCGCGCAGCACCGTCCACGGCCGGAACAGCGAGCCCTCGTGGGCGAAGAAGGTTTCCATCTCGCGAGTCCAGGTCTGGTTGTCGATCAGGACCAGCGGCGCGACGATGAGAATCGGCTTCCAGGGCGGGCGGTCCGGATCGGGACCGCCCGTGATCTCGCCGCGTTCGATCAGCCAAGCGAGGAAGGACAGCACCTGGAACGTCTTACCCATGCCCATGTCGTCGGCGAGAAGCGTTCCCTTGCGCTCGGCGAGGTAGCAGCGCTGCAGCCAGCCGATGCCCTCGAGCTGGTGCTGTTTGGGCGCGATCCCGGGGGCGTACGCGCGCGGCAGTTCAACGATCCAGCTCACGGCCGGGCGGGCGGGATCTTCCTCGTACTCGAGCTTTTCTTCGTTGGTATAGATGAGCAGGAAGCGCCGGGCTTTCGGGGTGTCTTTCCCTTTCGTTTGCGGAGCGACTTCGTCGCGGATCTCGTTGATGGCGCCGACGAAGGACGGTTCGAGGACGATCGACCGCCCACGAAACACGACCGTGCCTTCGCCGCTGCGGTGCGCGGCCTGTACTTGCTCATGGAGGGCGACGATCTCGTCCTTGCCGGTGAAGACGAGGTCGTCTTCGCGGCCGTCGGCGTAGCTGCAGCGGATGCCCGCGATGGCACTGCCCGGACCTTCGAGACCTTCGGGGCCGTCGAAGATCCCGGTGGCGCGCTTGAGGTAGGGCTGGGCGACGAAGGGGAAGTCGCCGATGCCGCGCACCCGCGGGCCAAATGTGTCCGGGGCGATGTCGACGGCGCCCGCGATGCCGTCGAAAACCGAGGTCGGATTGCGCAGCACCGCGGCGCGTTCGCTGCCGCCGAGGTGGCGCACGCGCTGCATGCGGCGCAGGACCTCGCGCTGGTCGTCGTCCAGCACGACGCGGATGCGTGCCCCGTCGTCGGCTGACAGGGAGTAGATGGAATCGACGTCGTCCTGGGCGAAGAACGCTGCGCGCAAGCGTTCGCCGTCGACGCCATCGATCTTCGGGGCGAAGGAGATCCGGCCTTGCTCTTCGACTACCAGGTCGAGAGCCACACGGGGGGCGATGACAACCCGCTCCTCGTGCAGGTACCTGTCGAGTTGGGCGCCGACACCGTGGGCGAGTCCCTTGATGTTGGCGAACTCGACGAAGGCGTCGAGCGAGTGTTTGCGGTCATCCGGCAGGGCGTTGAAGGCGTCGATCGCCTCGACGAGGGCGAAGGTCTGCGAGTCGAGGCGGTAGATCAGGTGGCGGTGTTTGACGAAGCAACCGCGGCGCTCGAGGTAGGCGGGGTCGCGTCCGAGATAGAAGCGGTGGCGATAGGCGAAGTCTGCCGTGCCCAGAGCCCCGGTGCTTTCGATCTCGATCGTGAACGGCGCCCACGGAGCGAGATCCTCGAAGGCGTCGATGCCGTGGGCCGGCAGCGAAGGTAGGGTGGTGTGATCGATGACCAGCGCGCCGCCCTCCAGTCGGGCAAGCTCGAGCTCGAGGAGTTGGGGCACCAGTGTGGGGAGAAGACGGCCGAGGCGGTTGTGTGCCGGGGATCCCGAAATCGATTGGTCGAACGAGTTCACTCCGTCGAATGATCGAAGCACGAGCCCGCGCAGCTCGGCGACGACCTCGATACCGGAGCAGGGCAGATCGAGGATCCAGTCAGATTGGATGCGGATCACAGACATCAATCAGGTCTGATTCCATAGTGAGCCAAGAGATTCGCGGCATCGTCCTGCCAAGCACCGATATGGATGATGCGGTCGTATGCAAGTTTTCTCACCTTGAGTCCATTGGAAGAGAACGGTGTGCTCGACCAGAAATCCTTGATCACACGGTTCACCTTCTGGCGCGTGTACACGTAGCCAGCGTTGCCCGTACGACTGAACTCGACGATCACGAGATCACCGAAATCGAGTAGAAACGCGCTCGTCGGGGGTGTCCCGTCAATCGAGCCGAAATTGCGAGGCGTGCCATCGCCATCACGGAGCTTGGCCGAACTAATGAGGCGTAGGCGATCCTCGTCACACAGGAGCGGGCGTGACATCTGAATCGACTTGATGTACCGCAGCCAGAAGTCCTTGCGTCCATGCGGATCCATGCCGGCCGGCAAGACGTGCTCGAAGAAGAACTCGATGTCGTCGGCGGAAAGCCACCGGACGAAGGTCCGCCGCGCCTCGTCGGATAATCCGAGCCAATTGTTCGCGTTGCGCGGCAGACGCGGATCGCCCAGGCGGGAATCGCGCAGAATTGAGTGCTTCAGCAACTCGCGAAGCTGCGGCGTGTTCTCGATGCTCTTTGTGAGGAGTGCGAGTGCGACGCATTCCTTGAATTCCGCAGGGTGCCAGCCGCTCCAGAAGATTAGCTCGCTGACTCTCGCCTGGTAGGGGAGAGTACTTTTCCCGAGCTGCATGAGCCACTCGGTGACGGCTTGGCGAACGCCGGCTCGTGCGTAGCGCGAGCCCGGCGAGAGAAACCAGAATTTGAAGTGATCGTCGAGAGTGCGATTGTTCTCGAGCATGTCGACCGCGAACTGGTTCGGCCCGACGGCGTCGAAGAGCATGCCGGACGCGGCTTTCCATCGCGATACGACGCGGTTCGGCCCCTGGTATCCCGCAACCAGCTTGAAGATGCGATTGGCGGGATCGGCGAGGTCGCGAAGACCCTCGGCATCGTCGTGTGACGGCCAGGCTTGGTGAAGGCTGTTGACCAGGCCCTGGAGCATGCGCGCCGTAGGCTGGGGAACCTTCTGGGTGAGAAGCTCCAGGAATCGCGTGCCGGTCGCAACCGCTGGATCCCAGGCGAGGAAACGAATGGCACCTATCGCAAGGTCCATCGGTTTGCCCGCAAGGTATTCCTCCCACAGCGCCTTGTATTCCTCCGGGCAGGTTACCGGCCGCGCGGGGCGGTTCGTGCCGAGGTCGGCGATCATCTCCTCCAGCTTTTCCAGCCTCGGTGCGACCGCGTTCCTACGCCGCTGCTCCTCGCTCTTGCGCTGAAGGTCTTGCAGACAGCTCTCGAGAACCTTGAGGGACTCGTCGAGGTCGACCTTCGCCTCGCGATTCATCGCGACTCTGTCGTTGGCCATCGCGGGTCGACCAGATTGGGATCGGTACGTCCAAGCAGACTCGGTGCTAGTTGTCCGGACGCCTCGGGCTGTGCAACGGGATCGCTGCTCAGGTCCGCGGGTGGTCCATTTTTCAATGGGGGTGACACTGCGCTGGTCCCGATCTGCAGGTTCCTCTGCTCGAACGAGCGTACCCGGAGCTTGAAGACCACTCGCCGGCTCCGAGCGTCGTCCTCGCGGCCGTCGACGAAGAACAGATCGCGCTCGCCGCGCCCGCTCGCCGAGAGAAGGTCGAGGAAGCATTCCTGCTCTTCGCCTCCGACGGTGCCGAGCGTGGTCAGGGCGTGGCGAACGACCGCCAGCGACCGCTCCTGGCTCAGCTGGAGGTTGAGTTCCTCGGGGCCTGCGGAAGATGTGTGCCCTTCGACAACGATGGAATTGAGCTCCTTGCGATAGGCACAAGCGCTTTTCGCAAGCCGTGGCACGAACAAATCCAGGAACGGCGAGCCCGCCTTCGGGATCTCCGACCTGCCATGCTCGAAGTTCAGCAGGCCCTCGGGGACAACGACGAGAAGTCCGAGGGGATCAGCCGGGTCTTCCCGAACCTCGACGCCGCGCTCGGCGAGCTCGCGCATCTCCAGCTTCAACGCAGCGAGCAATTCCTGGCGCAGATCCCTGGATTTGTCCTCCTTCTCCTTGAGGATCCGCTGCAGATCCTCGTATTTGACCTGCTGCGCCTTCAGCTCTTCCTGGCGGTTATTCGACAGCGCCACCAGCAACAGGATGAAGATGACCGCCAGCGAGGTCATCAGATCGGTGAACGAGCTCGACAGCCCGCTCGCGCCTTCGTCTGCGGCCATGGCCCCTACCTACCGCCCCGAATCCTTCAGCTTGCCCAGAGTATCGCTCAGTTCGCTCAGCACGTCATCGAGCTCGCCCACGGCGCTGCCGAGCTTCTGCACCGCGTTGCTGAAGTGCTCGTCCGCGACCTTAAGCAGCTTCTCGTAGCCCTCGCGCGTCGACTCGGTGTAGCCGTGGAGGTGCGCGTTGATCTGAGCGAGCAGCTGTTCGGCCTGCTTCTCGACACGCGCGAACGTCGATTCGTACTGGTTCATCGTCCGGTCGATCTGCTGCCACAGCTGCTCCTGCTGGGCAGTCGCGTTCTGCATCCCCTCCGTCTGGGTGTGCAGGTTCTGCGCGGAGCGGGCGATGGACTCCTGCGTCGAGGCGAGGCGCCCGACCACGCCGTCGAACTGGCTGACCAGGGTCATGGTCTGCTGCGACGCCTTGACCAGATCGCCGGAAGCAGCGCCGTAGTCCTTCATGCCCTCCCGCATCGATACGATCGTCGTGTCGAGGAGGCGGCGCAGTTCGTCGGTGCGGTCGAGCTGGGTGCTGTGCTTCTCGAGAATGGCTGTCAGCTGGGTGGCGTTGCGCTCCGAAAGGGTGCGCGCCTGTTCGACGACTGTGCTCGCGGCTTCGGTTGCGCGTCCGGCGCTCTGCTCGACGGAGGCCGCCATCGTATTGCCGAGGTGCGTGACCTTCTCCGACAGCTCGGTGACGACCGCTGCCAGGGCCGTATTCATGTGCGCGACCGAGGTGCCGGTCGACTCCTGCAGCTGGGTCATAAGACTGCGCAGCACGTCGGTGAGCTCCTCGACCTGATTCCTGCCGAGGGCCATCTGGCGCTCGGTGTGTTCTTCGGCCTGCTTCGAAAGTCGAGCGAGAGACTCCTGGTTCCCTTCGAACTGAGCCTTCATGCCTTCGAGCAAAGTCGCGGTGCCCGCCAGGGAGCGACCAACCTGATCGAAGTGCTGCATCGCGTCGCCGGAGATCGATTCTCGGAACTGTGTACCCATGTCGGCGAGTGACTTGCTCATGGATGTCTGCAGATCGCGGAGGACGCCTTCGAGAGAGCCGGAAATCGATTCCTGCTTGGTCGCTTCGGCGGCGCGCATGAGCTTGTTGAGGTCCTCGAGACACCCGACCATCCGGTCCATGGTCGGACCCATGCTCTCGCTCATGCTCTTCTTGATCGTCTCCGGGAACACCTCGGTGTTTAGACGCCTGAAGGAGATGGCCTGCTCCTCGATCTGCTTTCGGACATCGTGGAGTTCGTGAACAACCGTGCGCCGCGGCACCAACTCGTCGATTGCCTCCACGAGCGCCAGTCGGCTGCTTTCGAGCGCGTGCATTTGCCAGCGCTCCAGCGGGAGGAAGATGCTTGCCAGCAGCAGGGCGGACACGGACGAAAGGAACTTGCCCGAGAGACCCGAGATCAGCTGCTCGAGTCCCGTGACCTGGTTCTCCTCGATTCGCACGTCGAGTAGGGCGACGAGAATCGCGAAGAACGTGACGAGCAGGCCGATGCCGGTCACCAGGCCGGGGAAGGCGGCGTAGAAGGATCGGTTGACGTGGCTCTCGAGGACTGAGCCTTCGTCGAACGCCTCGCCGGCGCTGTCCGCCGCCCAGTACTGGTCGTCTCCGGTCACGCCGCGCGTAACGAGAAGATGCCCCTTGTAGATATTCGCCGCGTGCTTGAGGGTCGGCTGGTTCTTGAACGCCTGCAGCAGCCTCTCGCAGGCGGGGGCCGGAAGTCCGGAGCCGCCGACGGTGGGGGTCTCGCTGCGGATCGACTCCAGTTCGGCGCACACCGTCGCGTGGATCTTCTTTTCGCGCCGAACGGCCCGCAGCATGCGCGCCGCCATGTACACGGTGATCACCAGTAAGCCGCCTGCCGCCCACCAGATGAAGTCTGGCGCGCCGATTCCGAAGTAGTGCGACTCCTGCTGCAGAAACTGCTTCAACGTCATCGATTCATCCCCCGATCTCCCGCAAGTCCACGGTCAGCAGCCAACCGGGCAGCTTGGTTCCCCCCTTTGTAAAAAAAGGGCGGATTTCTCCGGGAAATCCATCCTGATTGCGCTGCAGGGTGAAATCCCCCCGCTGGCTGCGCCCGCGACCCCCTTTGCAAAGGGGGTGACCCGTCATTCTGCTGCCCCCTTAGCCGCCTTCTTCTTGCGTCCCTTGCTCTTCTTCTCCGGCGCCCAGGCGCGCAGGTCGTCCTCGGTGACGCCGAGGGCACGGGCCTCCTCGGCGATGAAGTCGCGGAAGTAGTCGCCCAGCCCGACGCCGTACTCGGGGTCGAGTTCGTTGTGCCACTGCCGCAGCCAGGGCAGCAGCTCGCGCAGGCCGGCGAGCAGCTGCAGCAGACGCGCCACCGGCCAGCCTTCGGTCTCGCGCATGCGGACGTAGCGCGCCGCCAGCGCCTGCGCCTGCTGCACATGGTCCCAGCCGGCCCAGGCGATCACCGGCGTCGGGTCGGCGTCGCGCTCGGCCCCCGGGTAGAGCACGAAGCGCTCCTTCGCCACGTCGAGTTTGCCGCGCAGCCGCCACCAGTCGGATTTGAGAAAGTCGGCCGAGGTGTACTTCGGTGGCACCGGGATGTCGCCCACCGACTCGCCCGCGTCCTCCGCCCGCTGCAGCTCCCAGGTCCGCTCCCACTGCTCCCGCTTGCGCAGCCCGCCCGACGTGTAGCGCAGCACCGGCAGGAACGGCACCGCCTCGGCGACCACCAGCTCGGTCACCAGCGCGGTGAGGTCGAAGCCGGCATGGCCGCGGTAGATCTCAGCCACCCGCAGGAACTCGGCGTCGCAACGCACCCGGTCGGCGAGCTGGGCGCAGGACACGAGTTCGACGCCCGGCCAGTGGCGCGGCTCCTCGAGCCGGTCGAGGAGCCATGCTGCCAGCTGGAACTGGTCGAACTCACGGCGAAACTCCTCTTCGACCTGGTTGTCATCTGTGTCCCGCCAGATGCGTTTGAACTCTATCCTTTCGATTGCAGCGAGAGTGCTTGAGGTCGTGAGCATAGGTACCCGCTGCGCCCAAACCTTCGCGAGTGAATCCGGTAGCGTTCCAACTGGCGGAATCTCTGCCCGATCCAAAGGGACTGCGCTCTTTGCTTTTCTCACGAGGCTGCGTCGACCGCGAGCGATTTCAAATGGCCTGCTGCCTCGCGGACAAGTCAGGACAGAAAAATCTTCCTCGTCGGCGAGAACAGCGTCTGCCTCAGCTAGGCCGAAGGCAACATAGGCTACCCAGTCGATCTCCTCCTGCAGTGCAACCATCCGCTCGCGAATAATGTCAGATTCCATCCATCGACCACGCCAGTAATCAGGGAGATGAGGACTCGCGGATTCGATAGCGTGCCGCAGGCGCTCTGCAGAAAGGATTTCCTGGCGCTGCTGCGCCAGGATGCATATCTCGCGAGTTAGCTTTACAAGGCGTTCTTTCGGGAGGGCGTCTGGGATCGGAAATCCGGAGAGTCCGGTAGCAGCAAATTCATACGCTGTCCTTGCGGGATCGGGATGGTGCCGCTGAGACGCATGCGACTTTGGCTGAAACACCTGCTTCATCCAGAAGCAGGCCACGGAGCTGTTGAGCAGCCCGAGCAGGGCGAGGTGGTCATCCTCGCTCGCCTCCGGCGGCAGCTTGATCACCGGCGCCGAACGGTTGAACACCTTGCCGCCGCGGTCGAGGACGAAGTGGTTGTGCGTCGCGACGAAGGCGAAGGCGATGGAGAGCGGGGTGCGGAGCCTTTGCTTGTAGACCTCGCGCAACTCCCACCATGCGATCTGTCGCTGCTCTATCGGAATACCAAATGCTTTTCGGCCCTTTAGGCTTGTGCGGTACGGCCAAAGAAACTCGCGAATTCCAACGGTGGCGCTACAGTCAAGTGCTACACCGACCTCGTTGTAGGGCCAGAGCGTCACTTGAGTTGGTGTACAGCTCCAGTCGCGAATGGACTCTCCATCGCCAATTTGAGCAACTGGTTGAATTCTCTGTCGCCGCACCACATCCGGTTCCAGCATCAGGCAGTTGTCTTCGCCTGTAATCACAAGGAAGCCGATGTCGGCTCCGGATTCATCCAGTGTCTTTGAGCCTGCTTCGTCGAGGATCTCCTTCAGTTCGGCTGCACCGCCGCCGCCGATGCTCCACGGGTGGCTGTGGAAGCTCACCCGCGGCGTGTCGGCCGTACTGACGTAGGCGCTCTCGCTGCCGGCGACGTCGATCTGGCGCACGATCGCACTCCACACCTCTCCCCGTGCCGGGTCCGCCGGCGTCGACGGCTCACCGCGGATGCCCATCACCGCCCGCACCACTCCCGCAACCGGATGCTGGTTGCGGCCGAAGAGAATCACCGTCGGCGTGCCATGCCCGGGGATATAGGCACCCGACGTGTCGACGACATGGGTCAGGTCCCAGCGCGGCAGGTACTGCTCGATCACCTTCTTGCCGAACTCGCGCTTCATGAACGAGTTCGCGGTGATCATGCCGACGTAGCCGGCCGGGGAGGGCTGGCCGGTGCCTTGGGAAATCCCCCCTGGCCCCCCTTTTTCAAAGGGGGGAACCATGTTGGCCTCAGTAGTGCGCTGCCCGGGGGCACCCCCTCGTTCAAAGGGGTGGGGCATATTGGCTTCCGTAGCACGCTCCCTGGGGTCACCCCCTTTGAAAAAGGGGGTCGGCGCCCTGGCGCCGGGGGGATTTTCCCCTGCCGGCAGCGCCAGCTCGAAGAAGCGCTGCAGGAACGGCACCGCCAGCGAGTACTGCCGGTGGCAGGCGCCGTAGCGCTCGCGGTAGGCCTGGTTCAGCTCCTTGTCCTTCACCGTGATGTACGGCGGATTGCCGACCACGGCGTGGTAGCGCCGGCCCAAGATCCGCGCGAGATCGTGGCGGTCCTCGGCGCGGAACACGTGCGACACCGCCGCCTCCGGGTCGAGCGATAACTGCGCCCCGCTGGTCGCGGTGAAGTTCGGCCCATGCAGCAGCGAGTCGCCGGTCGCGACATGGATCGCGAACGCTGGCGCGTCGGCGAGGCGCTCGATGCCGCAGGCCCGCAGCGCGGCGACCAGCAGCCGGAAGCGGGCGATCGCGGCGGCGTAGGGGTTGACGTCGACACCGGCGACCTGATCGAGGACGCGCTGGACGAGGACGCGCGCGTCGGTGCCGGGCTCGTGGCGGAGCGCCAGGGCGAGCAGGCGACGGAAGGCGCCGAGCAGGAAGTGGCCGGAGCCGCAGGTCGGGTCGATCAGCCGGACCTCGCGGTAGCCGAAGGTGTCGATCGCCGGGGTCAGGGTGCGGTCGAGGATGAATTCCTCGACGAACTCGGGTGTCTGCAGCAGCGCGAACTGCTTGCGGGCGGCCTCGGAGAGATCCTGGTAGAGGTCGCCGAGGAAGCGGGTGTCGGCGTCGGGATCGGTGAAGTCGTGGCGCAGGGCGCCGGTGGCGGGATCGATCTGCTGCCAGAAGCCGAGCAGGGCGCGGGCGCCGTCGCCGGAGATGCCGGCGAGCCAGAGGGGGTTGTGGCGTTCGTCGAAGAGGCCGGCGCCGGCGGGCAGCGCGGCGACCTCGCGGAAGGCGCTTTCGAGGTACTCGCGATCGCTGAGGGTGGGGTGTTGCTGGAAGAACAGGGTGTAGCGGTCCTTGGCGGCGCGCAGGCGCTCGCCCGGCCCGGCGAGCAGGGGCGCGGCGAGGAAGCGGTTGTCCTCGAGGAAGCGGACGAAGACGCCGGCGAGCACCCAGGCGACGGCGGCCTGGGTCAGCGCGCCTTCGCGCCAAACCTCGTAGGCGACGCCGGTCCGGTGGGCCTGGCGTCCCGCCTCGAACTCGTCGCGCAGCCGCCGGTCGAGTTCCGGCACGGCGCCGCAGCGCTCGCGCAGGTCGTCCTCGAGGCGGGTGACGAGCTTGCGCAAGTCGGCGAGAAGATCAGCGCGAACGATCATGGGGTGCTCCGGATGGCGGGGAAAGGGGGGGAGCGGGGTGTTTGGAAAATCCCCCCTGACCCCCCTTTTTCAAAGGGGGGAACGAGCGAGAGAGCCTGGTCACCCCCTTTGCAAAAGGGGGTCGCGGGCAGAGCCCGCGGGGGGATTTCACCCCGCCTGCCCAAGCTGTGACGCCACAACTCGCCGGATCTCCTCCGCCACCGCGTCCGTCTCGACGAGCACTTGCCGGTTGTCGAAGCGCAGGACGAGCAATCCGAGCTTGATCAGGAATTCCGTCCGCTCCGCGTCGCGGCGCTGCGATAGGTCCTCGAAGTGTTGGCCGCCGTCGACCTCGACCACCAACCGCGCGCTCGGCGCATAGAAGTCGACGATGTAGGGGCCAAGCGGACGTTGTCGGTAGAAGGGCACGCCCTCGATCTGCTTCCGTCGTACTCGTCCCCAAAGCCTGCGCTCGGCGTCGGTCATGGTTCCGCGCAACCCGCGAGCCAAATGCTTCAGATCCTGTCGGTAGGAGCGCATCACAGATAGGATAAAGGAGAGGAAATTCTTGGGAAATCCCCCCTGGCCCCCCTTTTTCAAAGGGGGGAACGAGCGAGAGTGAGCTGGTCACCCCCTTTGCAAAAGGGGGTCGCGGGCAGAGCCCGCGGGGGGATTTCATGCCGCTGTGGGAGCGGAGAGACGGAGGCGAAAAGGAAGCGATGCCTTGGGAAATCCCCCCTGGCCCCCCTTTTTCAAAGGGGGGAACCTGAGAGATCACGCCATCTGCGAACAAGCGAGGGTCGATCATTCTTTCAACCCCAGCCCATGCCCGCCGCGGTGCAGGTTCCTGATCCACGAGTCCGGGATTCGCGCCCACTGGCCGGGAGTGATCACCGGCACCGCTTCGCCGTCAATCACCGGTAGGGTCTTTTGGTCGTCGCTCGGGATCAGCAGCCATACCCCGGGCAGGCCGTCCTTCGTTGCCACGCGCTGGTGCAGGAAGTCGATCAGGCCGAGCTGGTCGTAGCGCGCCAGCAGGCCGGGATGCGTCAGCAGCAGAGTCGTGTCCGCCAGCGTCAGCGCCGCCTGCAGCCGCGGCATCGCCGCTCGGACCAGGAGCAGCAAGTTGCCCCAATCGCGGCTGGTGGGATCCGTCGCATCGGCGGCGAGCACCACCGTCCAGTCGACGTTGCGCTCCGCCGCCACCGCGCGCATCGCTTCGACCATCAGGCGCTCCAGACTGCGCTTCGCCACCGGGAAGCGGCGCGTGAGCTCCATCTCCACGCCCCCCAGCTCCTTCGGCCGCACCGTAAGCGCAAGGAAACTGCCGTCGCCGAGCGAACGCGTCAGTCGCTGCTCGAACTGCTCCGCCTCCAGCACCTCCGGCGTGCTCTCGACCGGCGCGAGCGACGTGCCGTAGCGCCGCAGCGTCAGCTGGCTCGTTTCGCTCGCCGGGCCGAACACCGATGGCGCGCAGTAGGCGCCGCGTCCGGCTGCGGCGTCGCTCGACCAGCGGAACTCCCAGCCAGCGTCGAGCAGCAGCGCATCCAGTTCGGGGTGCCCGGGCAATGGCTCCGCAAGCGGGTAGCGGCTGCGTACCCGTTCCTGCACGTCCTCGACGGTCAGCTCGCGCGAGCCGAGCAGCACGCCGTGCGCCAGCTTGATCGCCCGTGCGGCCGCCATGCCGCGCGGATACAACTCGAGGCGGCTCGATACGGCTGCCGCCGCCGATGCCGCGGCGGCGAGATGCACCAGGCGCGTCGGATCGATCTGCGCGTCTGCCGGTGCCTTGATGCGTTGCAGCTGTTCACGTACATGCGCCGAACTCGGCAGTGGGTCGGCGGCAGCGAGGTCGTCGGCGCCGGCGCCGAGGCGCTGGGCGTAGTCGGCGAACTCGAACGAGATGGCAACCAGCAGCGCGTGCTCGCCGCGCCGCAGCAAGAAGCGCGGTGTCGCGAGGATTTTTTCGCCCTCGATCGCGGCGCGTGCGACGCTGCGCGCCACCTGGGCCCGGCCCTCTGGGTCACGGCGGGCGGAGCCGCCCCGCGCGAGCAGTGCCGCTGCCAGTTCCGCGGCGCTGCAGACTCCGCCGAGCTGGTCGAGGTGTGCGGCGACGTCCTCGCGCAGGGCGGTGAACAGGCTCTGCTTTGCCCAGCGCTCGCGCGCTTTCTGCAGGATCTGGCCGATACGCGCGCGGGTCAGGTTGCAGGCGACGGCGACCTCGCTTTGGCTCGGCCAGGGGACGAGTGCGGGATCCCGCTCGAGGCCGAGGAGCAGGGCGAGAACCCGACGCTCGGAGGCATTCTGACCGCGGGCTGCTGGCAGCAGGCGGTTGCCGAGCAGGTCGAGGCTGGCGTCGTGGACGTTCGGCTCGATGTCCTCGTCGCCGAGAACTCCGGCATCGTTGCTGCGGCTGCAGCGATCTCCGGGCCACGGAATGCCGGCTTCGGCGACCATCGATGCGGGCTCCGGCGGCAGCGGCACGCAGGCGGCGAGCTGGTCGACCAGCTCGGTGATCTCGCGGCGCGTCTTGTTGCCGACACCACGCATGCCGTGGATGCGCATCAGCGGCATGCGCAGCAGGCCGCCGACGGTGTCGATTCCGAAGCGGTCCATCGCGGTGCGGACGCGAGTGCTCACCGGCAGGGCGGCGATGCGGGTTTCGGCCGTCGCCGCGGCGACGACGGAGGCGAGTTCGGTGCGTGCGGCTTCTTCGTCCTCGTCCGCCCGGGGCGTGTCGATCTCGAAGACGTGGCGCCAGGCGCGCAGCATCTCCTCGCAGGTGTCGAAGCGCTCGCGGACGTTGCGGCGCAGCGCCCGCGAGAAGAAGCGGCCGAGTGGTTCGCGCAGCTCGGCCTCGAAGAGATCGGGCTCGATGGTGACCTCGGCGTCGATCACGGCTGGGTCGCTCAGTCCGTCGCCCCAGCGCGGCAGCGTGGCGGTCGCCATCTCGTAGAGGGTGACGGTGGCGGCGAAGCGTTCAGCGTAGACGTCCCAGCGTGGCGGTTGGCGCAGGGCGAGGAAGGGGTCGAGGTAAGGGCGGGTGCCGGCGCGGATATTCTCGGCGGGGGTGCGGGCGAGGGAGAAATCGAAGAGGACGACGTGCAGCATGTCGCGGGCGGTGCCCTGGGTGATGCCGATGTTTTCGGGCTTGATGTCGCGGTGCGCGATGCCGACGTCTTCGAGATGGTCGACAGCCTGCAGCAGTTCTTCGCCGAAGCGCTGCAGCAGTTCGACGTGCAGGCGGCCGTCGTCGCGCAGGCGCTGGGCCAGCGTCTTGTTGCCGGCGGGTGCCATGAGGATGCCGACACGGTCGCCGATGTCGAGCACGCGGCGGAACTCGACGATGCGGGCGTGGCGCAGCTTTCCGAGCGCGTCGGCCTCGGCGCGCAGGACATCGTTGTGGCCGGGTTCGGCGGCGACCTTGAGGACGGATTCGATGCCGTCGTGTGCGACGAGGAAGGTGACGGCGGTGGAGCCGCGGCCGAGGCGTTTGCCGACGACGAGGCCGCCGCGCAGGCGGTCACCGACGCGGGCTTCGGTCGGGTCGGCGATCGGCTCTTCGTCGGGGGTGGTCAGCTCCTCTTCGACCCGTTCGAGGAGATCGAGCACGTCGCCGATCGAGTCGAGGCGCTGGCTCAGGTCGGGGGCGGTGGCCCAGCGGACGAGGTCGCGCAGTTCCGGTCCGACGCCGTCGACGGCGGCGGCGAGGTCGAGGCCGCTGGCGGTGCGCAGCATCTCGTCACGCTGGAGCACGGAGGCGGCGGGCGGCCTGCCGGCGAAGAGGTGGAAGGCGATCGCGCCGAGGGAGAAGACGTCGGCGTGTTCGCCGGCACGGCCCTGGCCGCTGAGCACTTCCGGTGCGGTGTAGACGAGAGCGGCTTCGTCGAGAAACAGGTCGGCGGCGAGGGTGGTCATCGACGAGCCGCCGGTGGTGCGCGCGGCCGAATCGCGGGTACCGGTCTGCCAGTTGATGATCTGTAGATGGGGGACGGCCGCGTCGGGATCGGCGACGAGAATAGACTGGGGCGAGAGGCCGCGGTGGACGAGCTTCTTCTCGTGGGCGTAGCGCAGCGCCTCGCCCACCTGGCGGATGAGCGCGAGGCGCTGGTCGACGCTGAGGACGGCGCCCCGGTCGCGCAGGAAGTGGTCGAAGCGCACGGCGTCGCGGTCGAAGTCGAAGAGCAGGGCGGGACCGCGTTCGTGCTGGTGGTAGTCCTGGGCGCCGAGGATGTTCGGGTGGCGGATGCCTTGGAGGATGCGGAACTCGCGTTCGGCGGCGTGGACGATCTGCTGGCGGACGGGTTCCGACGCGCCGAGGGGCAGGGTGTAGATGCGGACGCGGCGGCGGACGCCGGCGATGCTGGCGTGGTCGGCCGACCAGTCCTGCCAGGTCGGAGCCTCGTCGAGCAGTTCGCGCAGGAGGTAATCGGCGACGCGGCGGGAGCGTTGCGACGGTCGTATGCCCGCCTCTTCGATGGCGCGGGCGATGGCTTTGGCGGTGGGGCGATCGATGCGGCGTTCGCCCGGGTCGTCGGCGCCGCCGGGGGCCCAGCGGGTGAGGGCGGCGACGATGCCGTCGCGGCCGTCGTGGTCGCGCAGGAAGACGCCGTGGCGGCCGGCGGGCTCTAGTTGGAGGACGAGGTCGGGGGCGGAGCAGAAGACGACCGGGAGGACGAAGGGGAAGGCGATCTTGCGGGCGGAGCGTTGGCGGGCGAGCAGGGACTTGAGGCGTTTGGCCTTGCGGTCGGCGAGGAGGCGGGGGTTGTCGCAGGAAATGCGGCGGCCGTCGGTGGACCAGGTCCAGGTGTGGGCGTCGCCGGCGAGGGTGCCCGGGCGGCTTTTGATTTCGACGAGGAAGAAGCCTTTGGGCGAGAGGACGAGGAGGTCGACCTCGTGGATCTTGCCGTCGTCGGCGACGAACTCGAAGTTGCCCCAGGCGCGGTACGGCTCGTGATCGGGGAGCCTGTCACGGACGAAGGCGAGCGCCTCGCGTTCCCAGGGGTACGCGGAGGGAGTGAACTGGTGCCAGCGGGAGTCGGACAGCGGCATCAGTGATTCAGGTTGAAGGCGGGGGCATCGGTTTGCAGTGGATCTCGGCGAGACGGATACCTAGCAATGTCACCGGAAAAGTCCACGGCTTGCGAGTCCAGTGAGTGCGGCTGCGAACCGGGGAGCGGCTTCCGCCTCGCGGTGTAATCAAGGTTGCGGTGGTATCGGCCGTGGGAGCAGACCGCCCGTGCCGGGCTCCGGAACTTCCGCAGCGGCAGCGGCCGCCGGCAATGACTCGGCGTCCGCGTGCAGATTCATGGTGAGCGATTCGGCGATGCTCTTCGGCAGAGGGACCCGATTCGCGCGGCGATCGGTGGCGCCTTCGTCGATCTCGTACTTCTCGCCCAAGACGATCTGGAACCAGCGGTCGCGGTCGCGGACGACGCGATACATCTTCTCGTCCTGGGTGGCGGCGACGTAGGGCAGGTAGACGTGAATCGGCTTCCGCACGGCCTCGGCCATCGAGGCGATCCGGTCGACCCGCCCGGTGCGCTGCTCGAGCGTCGACGGGTTCCAGCACAGGTCGTGGTGAATGATGTGCCGGCAGTGGCGGTGGAGGTCGACCCCCTCGCTGAGCACGCTGCTGGCGACGAGGACTTCCGGGAACAGCGGGGTATTGAAGGTCAGGAGGAGGCGACGACGTGTCTCGGCGCGGACCTCCCCATTCGCCAGGCGGACATTCGGCAGGAGCGTGATTCGATCGCGCCCGCGCCCGATTTCCGCCTCGTCGTAGAGATCGGCGGTCTCGCGCCCGACGTGCGTGCCGGTCTGGATGGATTCGAGGGCGTCGAGGTACTCGGTTCGTTCGCTCGCTTCGCAACCCGCAAGGAACGCAACGAAGGATTCGATTCGCCGCCGCAGGGACAGGCCGCCGACATCCTCGCGTTCAAGGGCTTCGGCGAAGGCGGTTTCGAGCTCGGGACGGCCGAGGTCGACGTAGCGGACGAGAAATGCCGGAGTGCGGATGAAGCGTCGACAGACCTCGACGACCTTCGTGTCGTCGGACTTGAGCTTCGGATACTGCGCGATGATTTTCTCGAGCGATTGCCTGACCTGGCGCCGGATCGGTCCGTCCGTGTCGAAGAAGCGTTTGCCGATGAGTTCCAATTCCTCCTCGACCCGGTCCGGGGCGGTGCCGGGCGGCAGTCTCGCTGCGCCAAGGCGGATGATCTCCTCGCGCAGGCGCTGGGTGATGTGCCGGCGAAGGGCTCGACCGGTCGCCCGATAGTGACAGAAGACGAGCACCTTCTCGCCGGCGGCCCAGAGCGCAGCGACCCGTTCGGCGGTGGCTTGTATCTTCGGATGCGACGACCACGCGGCGGGGTTCTCGTTGGGCAGGGCGCGATCGAGTTGTTCCAGATACCAGCGCACCTGTACGTCGTCGTCCGTGACCACGATTGCGTCGTCGTCATCGACCGCCGCGACGCCGGTGCGTGTCTCCCGGTACGCCTCGAACGAGGAGGCCAGGCCCTCGGCGAACAGCGCCCGGCCCTTCGTGGATGCGGCGAGAATCCCCTGGGCGCGCCCCGCGAGCAGGAAGGGGAGGAGGACGTCGGCGCCGATGTCGAGGCCGCCGTCACCGCGGCGATCTTCGTCGCGTATGGCCGCGCCGGGAAGGATACGGCGGCGTGCGATCTCCGGGCTCCCGAGCAGATGCGGTGCCTTGAGGTGGCGGAGCACCCACGGGCGCAGGGCCTCCTCCGCGCGCTTCATCGCCTGCTTCGTCGCTTCGAGATGGGCGGTTACTTCGTGTGCGACGCCCGGCTCTGCCGACCGGCTTTCCCGCTCCAGCCACGTTCCGACCTTCTCGTCATCGCCGCCGACGATTTCGGCGTCGAGGCGTTGCCAGACCCGATCGAAACGCACGGCCTCGGATTGAGCAGCGTCGAGGGCCTTCTCCAGGTCGACGATCTCCTGCTTGAACGCTTCGCGGGTCTCGCTCGGTCGGGCGCCCGCCTTCCAGTCGACTCCCTCGAATCGCCGCACGACGTTGACGAGTTCCTGGTGGCCCAGCTGAAACGGCGTGGCGGTGAGGAAGAGCATCCGCTCGAACCGGGCGCCGAGAGGACCGCTCGACTCGACCAGTTTGGATTCCCTGGCGGCTTCTTCATCGATGAAGAGCGACGCGAGCCGGGTGGATGGGTTCTTGACGTGGTGCGCCTCGTCGAGAATCAGCAGAGGCGAGTGGAATTCCACCTGCCGCAGGGCCTCCTTCCAGACTTCCTCCATCAGCGAACTGAGCTTCCCCCGGACCTCGCCTAGGCGAGTCTTGAGGTTGTCGGACTTCCGCAGCGGCAGATTGCGAAGCGACTCGACGAGAGGAAGGAAGTGGTCTGAGCCCATCTTGTCGAGGGCAAGCTGGAGATCCCTTGGTACAGGGTCGTCCTCCATATCGCGGTGGTCGTCCACCTGGACATTGAACGGCAACTTGGCATCGCGAAGGATCCCCTGCCACCTTGTGCTCGGTTGATCCATGAGCTTTTCGAAGATCCCGGGCGCTCGGGTCTCGGCATACTTCAGGTAGAGGATTTCACCAGCGAAGCGGGTGAATGCCTGCCTCTGCGCAGCGAGCGAGGAACGTCTCTTGAACGCACGCTTGATCACGGCGAGGCGGGCATAGCTGTCGGTGAGCGCCCGGCTCAGTGCCCCGTGGGTCAGAAAGATCAGGTTTGCGCGGCTCTCGACCGGGTCGTCGAGGAGACGCAGGAAATCCAATCCTGACTGCGCGTTCCTCGCGCGGATCCGCTTTGCTGCATCGCCGAACAGGCAATTTTCCTGAAAGATGTTCCAGTCGCGTGGCCACTTTTCCTTGAGGCTCGACGGCACCATGACGACGACCATGCTCGACTCGCCCCGGGCGAGAATCGTCGACGCGGCAACAGCGAGGGCGACGAAGGTCTTGCCCATGCCGACTTCGTCCGCGAGGATCACACCCGGTCGCGCTGCGAGTCGGCGCAGGAGCTCGCGCGCGGCCCGCTCCTGGCGACGCCCGTCTTCTTCTTTGATTCGTTCGTTGCACAGCCGGACCGAGTTCTCGGCGAACGGAATCCAGGTCATCGCTTTGCCTCCTCGAATGCTTCGCGCGCGTAGCGCGTGATGGCAACGTTCGCGTCGATGTTCGGGTTCCCGGCAAGCCTTTCGATCGCGTCGATGCACTCGCGGATTTTCGTGCGTGCCTTCTTCGGTTCCAGCCCGCCTTCGGCGATCCTTTTGACGTCGATCCGTTTCAGCGTGAGAGCAAGCTCGGCAAGAAAGAAGATCGACTCCTCGGGGATCCTTGCTTCCGTGGCGAAGGCCCGGGCGAGAGCCACGGCGCCGGCGGGTCCCTCGAGCCGGTACTCGAGCGAGGCGATACGGGACGCGGGGCGCTCCAGGCGCTCCTTGAGGAAGGTGAGCGCCCGCGCGACGCGCCGGGTCCGCTGCAACAGGAATGCATCGGTATTCACCCGCTTGTGCGGATCCAGCTCCGGGTTGGTGTCGTGCGCGATACGCTTGCGGCGGGCGAGCAGCATCGGGATGGAGTGGTGCAGAGGGCGCGTCGATCCGAGGACGACGAGAAGCTCTTCGAGCTTCAGGCCGCGCAGCTCATCGGGCGGCGGCAGGCTCGCCGGGTTCGAGACGTTGACGGGCCAGCTCGCTGCGTGCGAACCGCTGTCGGTCGTCCACGTCACCGCGACGACGAAGGGCTCGGGGAGGCTTCCCCACGGAATTGCATGTGTTCCCGGCTCTGCGGTCCCCGAGGACAAGAGCAATGTCTCTTCCATCTTGATCTTCCAGATCGGTGGGAGTCCGTCGTCGAGAACGATTTCGAGGCGTGCGGCGTCACCCGGGTGAAAGAGTGCTTCGCGGAAGCAGCGCGGAAGTGGAACTGCTCCCGTTCCATCGCTCTCTTCGTCGAACGCGGGTTCCCACCTCAAGTTCATCGCTTCGAGATCGACCGGATCGTCGTACCTCGGCCAGACCTGGTTCAGCACCGCGTGCTCGGCGGAGCCGCTCCGGAAGCGGTAGACCAGATTGGCCTCGAGATTCGGGCTCTTGTTGCCGATCGACAAGCCAGCCCGGGTGCAGTTGCTCGAGCCGAGCATGTGCAGCGCCCACTGGTTGCCCGTGAAGGTGAATGACTTTGCATGCAATGGACGGCGCTCCCCGTCCTGCTCCTCGGGGATCGGGTAGATGCGAATGGTCACGTTGTTCGGCGGGTCCTTGTGGATCGCCGCGGGTGCATAGAGCCGCAGGCCGGCGTCATCGAGGGTGGCGCACTGGACGTGGAAGTCGATCGCGCGAGCGCCACGCTTCGCGAGGAGAGAAAGAATCTCGGCCCGTGTTGCTTCAGCAGCCTCCCGATCGAAAAATGGCGAGAGGATCTCGGCGCGCGTCGGCGGACTCGCCTCCGGCCAAAGATCGCGCAGTTGGTCGAGGACCGGCGTCCCCAGACCGCCGAAAACGGGAACGACAGCGGGTCGGCGCTCGTCGGAGTCCGCCCAGGGGGCGATTCGCCGCCGCACGTCGCCGAGTGCCGTTCGAACCCGCGCCAGCGGCCCTTCGCGGTCGGGATCGCCGATCGCACGCGTGAGAACCTCGTCGAGGAATCCGAGACACTCGCGTACGGCTGCGACGGGTCCGGGCCGGTCCGCGCGCACGTCGAGCGTGCCGAAGACCTCGACGTTCTTGCGGTAGCCAGGCTCGGTGAGGTTGCCCGAAGCGACGATCACGCGCACGTGGTTCGTCCATGCCAAGAGCGACAGCTTGGCGTGCTGAATCCCGCCCGGGACGAGAATCGGAATGACGTCCCAGCGCAGACTCTCCTTGGTCCTGGCTTGGCCGCGATCGACCAATACTGCAGCCCGGATCGTTGCGAGCTTCTCTTCACGCTCGACCAGATAGCCGACACTGTCGCTCTCCTCGGGATGGGTCTCCATCTGGAGGAAACGCCCGAGGCACTCTGTTTCGAAGAAGGCTCCATCGAAAGTGAAGGTCGTTGCTAGGCAAACGTCAGGTTCGCCGGCACCAGCGGGTGGAATCCAGAGGTCCAGCGCCTTGCCGCGATGGCGATCGGACTTCTGCTGCCGGCTCATCGGCGGGCCTCGTGCAGGTCAAGGCAGAACGACCGAACCGCGAGCAGCCGGTACGGCCGCCCCCACCCGGAGTAGGGATCGGGAGGCGTGGAGTTCTCAATTCGGTAACCGGGTCGGACGAAGATCGATTCGTCGTTGCCGCGTTCGAACCATTCGCGTTTGCCGTCCGGTGGCTTCGCCTTCTGGACGTTCGTGTGTCGCGCGAGAAGCGCAGTGTATAGGCTTTCCGCGGTCCCGACATCGGCGAAACTGTCGCCGACGGGAGCAAACTCCCGGCCCAGGATGGGATCGACGACGTCGAGCGCCGTCGCCGCGGCGTCGACGCGCCGCCGCAGGTCTGCGCAGAGAACTCCGATTCTCGGCTGGGAGGTGAAATCGCCGGTGCTGATCGCACGGGCGCCGGCTTTCGAGGACAGGTGCAGCAGCCAGTGGAACGCTTCCTGGAGGATCATGCAGAAGCTCTCGTATGCCTCGACGGCCGCAAATCGTTGAAGGAGGTGCTCGGAGGACTTTTCACGGAGAAACAGGTCGTGGAGTTCGCGATCGGTGCTTCCCTGATACAGCATGGCGGTGCGCTCGGGCGCCGAGAACAGCTGATAAACCTCGCTGCTCGCCAACTCGTCGCCACCCGCGCAGAGGAGATCCGTCAGGTGTCGGGCTTCGCGCTTGCCGAGGTTGGCCGGGGCGAGGTGCTTTGCGAGTTCCGCCCAACCCGACCAGGTTGCAGACCGATTCGCATGATCCGCCTTCAACGTCGCGATGACGGCATCACGCAGGCTCGCCTTCAGGCCGAGACTCGCCCGGGTGTTGGTGCCGCTCGCGAATCCTTCCAACCCCTGGTCCTTCTCCCATTCGCGGAGAAGCGCGGCGCCCGACTCGCCGAGGGTCAGGTCGTCGTCGATGATGCCGAGATGTTTCGCCAGCCTCTTGTAGACCCCGTGGAAGCCGAAGACGCCCGGAGTCTTCAGGTAGGTCCTGGGACCGACCGGTGCGCTTGCGGCGACCGCAGTTCTGACCTTGTCGATCCCGGGCGTGCGCAAAGTCTGCGAGGCCATGTCGGGCGAGCGCAGGGTCGCGCGGACGAACCCCTCGACGACCAGCCATTCGAAGGCGAGCGCCGCTGAAGCGCTTCCGGCGGCTGTGGACTCTTCGTCGATGTCTTCGCGGACGGTGGCGCTGATGGCGATCGCCGTGAGAAATCGTGGGCGGATCATGCGCGCCGTCATCCCGGGGAGGATTCGATCAGCGAGGTGGTTCGCGAGTGTGGCCAGGCCCAGCGGGTCGAGAGCGCCTTCGCCTTCGGTCCTGGGGTCGGGGAGGGTGAGGATCGGAAGGGAGATCGTGGGTGCGGTTGCGGGCATTGAAATAGAAGTTCCCTTCACGTTGGGATCCATGCGCGGATCGCCGATTCTACCCCCTACTGACACCAGCGATTCCTAAGGATCGGGGCAGAGGGGCGGCGTCCGCCCCCCTGCTTCGCTCGGAGCTACTTCTTGGCGGCGGCGCGCTTCTTCTTCGGTGCTGCCCGTTTCGTCGCGGCACGGCCCGTCGTGCGGATTGTCAGCACGGGGCACTCCGCTGTGCGGACGACGCGTTCGGCGACGCTGCCGAGCAGCACGTGGGCGAGCCCGGTGCGGCCGTGGGTCGACTGGATGATCAAGCTGGCCTTGAGCTTCTGGGCGTTGTCGACGATTTCGCTGTAGGCGACGCCGTCGCGCAACTGCGTGCGCAGTTGCACCCCGCTCTTGGCGTACTTCGCGACCAACGCGTCGAGTTGTTCGCGCGCGCTGCGGCGCTGCTCGGCGAGCAGGTTGCCGAGCTGGGTTGCCATGCCGGCATAGAGATCGGCCGGGGTCGCGTAGGCGACCGGCTCGACGACGTGGAGAACGACGACTTCCGCCGCGAAAGGCGCGGCGAATTCGACAGCGTAGTCGAGTGCACCGAGCGAATGACGCGAGAAGTCGAGCGGAACCAGGATCGTTTTGATTTGCATGTCGGTCTCCTGTCAGCGGGACTTGCGTCCGGTCTTGCGACGATAACCGCGGATTGTCATCACCGGGCAGGGTGCGCCGCGCATGACTTTCTCCGTGATGCTGCCGAGCAGCGCATGAGCCAGGCCCGTGCGCCCGTGCGTCGACATGACGATCATGTCGACCTGGTGCTTCTTGGCTGCGCCGAGGATCACTTCGTCGGCGCTGCCGACACCGAGCAGGGTGCGGACCCGCAGGCCTCGACCCCGCAGATCGGTTTCGAGTTGGCCGAGACGGTCTTCGGCGATGAGCCGCTGCTCATCGGCGAGCATGCGGACGTTCTCGCCACGCTGCGCGATTTGCGCACCGAGGCGGAAATGCATCGGCTCCAACGCGAGAACGATGAGGATCTCGGCCGGGTACCCGGGCTGTAGGTCGACCGCGTAGTCGAGCGCGCTCTGCGCGCCCGGAGAGCCGTCGACCGGGACGAGAATGCGTTTGATCTCCATATTCACTTCTCCTCTTCGTTAACGCCGTCGGGCGCCAAGCTCGATGTTTCATCGCTAGCGACGAGCGCCGGTAGCAGACTCATCGCCTCGTACTCGTAGTGCTGTGCCGCGACCCCGCAGTCGACGAATGCGGCATACTCGCCCGAGTTGAAGTAGCCGGTCAACCGAGCGCTCAACGGACACACTTGGTAACCGGGCGACCACGTGACCACCGCGCCGGTGCCGTCACGAACGTGGCCGTCGATCAGCGCCAGGGAAGCGTGTCCAAGCGGCAGCGCGTCGAGGTCGGCGATCAAACGCTCGAAGCGTCCCTGCTCGCTTCCGTCGAGGAACAGGAAGAGGCGCGAGTGGTAGAAGATATGGGCGTCGTGAAAGAACTTCGGCAGGCACGCGACGCCGTCCTTGCCGAGTTCCACGGCCATGTCGCGCATGACTTGAAAGGCCAACGGCAGGACGCCGAGGCCCGGATGTTCCTGCAGGGGCAGGGGCGGACGTGCGCTAGAGAATTCACGGCTCGGGTCTTGTTCGCGGACCCAGTATACCAATGCAAGTTCGACAGGTGTGGTCCAAGCAAAGCCACGCTCGCGGAAGAAGTCGGGTTGCACCCGCGCTTCGGCCAAGCAGGCGTCGAGCAATAGCGCCACGCAGCCGTCTTTTTCGCCGTGCAGTTGGATGTGCGGCAGGGCCATCCCCCTGCTGTGGATTTGAAGGTGCAAGGCGGTGAAGCCCTTTGCTTCGATCGCTGCGAATAGCCCGGCCGCGACGAAGCGCCGCTCGAGTTCATCGCGATCGAACTGCCCGAGAATCCGCATCCGCTAGCCCTCCTTGCCCAGGAGCCAGGCCACGAAGTTGTAGGGGATGCGCCAACTTGCGGGGCCGTAGCCTCCCGCCGTCACCACGAGCAACGGAAGGCTGCGAGCGCGAACCGCGTCGGTGACGAACTGATCGCGGGCGAGCATCGCCGCCTCGCTGATTGCGAAATCGCCCAGCATATCTTCGCTAAATGGGTCGGCACCGGCGATGTAGACGACGAAGTCGGGGCGAAACGATTCGAGCACGGCCGGGACGTGCTCACGCACGGCAGCGAGATACGAGTCATCGCCGGTTCCGGCCGGAAGTTCGATGTCGAGGTTGTTGCGCTTGGCCAACCAGCACCAGTTGTTCGCGTGGATCGATAGGGTGAAGACGGATTCGTCGGCCGAGAAGATCTCGGCGTTGCCGTTGCCGTGGTGGTAATCGAGGTCGACGATGAGCGCCCGCTCGATTTCGCCCGTGCCCTGCAGCAGGCGAATCGCGATCGCGACGTCGGCGATCGCGCAGAAGCCCTCGGCCTTGTCGACCTGAGCATGGTGGTAGCCTCCGCCGAGGTTGAAGCCGAGGCCGCGTTCCGCGGCGGCCATGCGGGCGGCGGCGATGGTGCCGCCGGTGGCGTAGAGGAAGGGCTGCAGCAGCCGATCGTCCCAGGGATGCGTGGGATCGAGCAGCAGCAGCTTCGCCAGCACCGCCGCGTCGCCCAAGCTGTCGAGGTAGGCGTCGGAATGGACGAGACGCAATTGCGCGCGTGAAACGGGTGGAGCTGCCAGGAACCGATCGGTGGTCGCAAGGCCGGCGGCGACGAGCGCGTCGCGCACCCGGCGCCCGCGCTCGACGTCGAACGTGCGGCGACTTGCGAGTTCGATCACGTCGTACACGTACTCGTCGCGGAAGAAGAGGCGAATCGTTTGCTCCGCAGGTCTCATTGCCAACGAGGAAGACCTGCAAATGCCAGACCGATTGCGTCCCGTCGGCACCGTTCGCGCCAATCCGAGGTCGGGGTACCAACCTGGGAGAAAACCGGCGATCGTTTCCTGATCATCGGAATCAGTTATCCGAATGAACTCGAAATCATGACTTTCACTGCGTGGCAGAGAACTTGCGATTGAGGGTTTCAACTACTTTGGCCACCCGTGAGGGTGGCGGGATTCGGAAAGGGGACGATCATCATGACCAAGTCGATCGGATATCGTATCGCCGTCGCGCTCGTTGCCACGGCGACACTTGGATTGCTTCCCGGGGGGAAGCCCGCCCTCGCCGCGGATCCGGATCCGCGTCTCGAGGAAGGCGCTGCGTCGTATCGTAAGTATTGCAG